>TARA_B100000963_G_scaffold105266_1_pt1 | contig 16492 bp, 15 predicted proteins | sample TARA_B100000963 | Tara Oceans TARA_B100000963 (sample SAMEA2622097) | marine metagenome | biome: marine biome (ENVO:00000447); feature: surface water layer (ENVO:00002042); material: "saline water (ENVO:00002010), including plankton (ENVO:xxxxxxxx)" | depth 5 m | reverse complement strand
CGGTTAACTTCATCTTGTAGTCAAAACCAGTCAGCCCCAATAATTAATGAACGAATAGCAAAAATACAAATTTATACTATTTATTTTCTAGATTTATAAAATGCTATTTTTTATAGACATAGTATAAAGATATATAAGATGAAATCTAACATTTAACTATAAATAAATAAGAAAACTTATGCGTTAATTTTATTGTTTGTTATATGAGTTTTTTATTGCATAATTTCTCTTAATTTTGGGGTATGGCTGAAATCAAAATTGGAATACTTAAAGAAAGTAAAACTCCCCCAGATAAGAGAGTACCTTTAACACCTAATCAGTGCAGGGATTTAATAACTCAATATCCAAATCTAAGCTTGGTGGTTCAAAAAAGTCATATTCGTTGTTTTGATGACGAAGAATACGCTAATTTAGATATTCCACTAGTGGATGATATTTCCGATTGTGATGTGTTATTTGGTGTAAAAGAGGTTGTAACATCAGATTTACTAGAGGGTAAAACTTACTTCTATTTTTCTCACACTATTAAAGAACAAAGCTATAACAGAACCTTGTTGCAAACCATGATTGCTAAAGGAATTTCAATGGTAGATTATGAATGCTTAACTCATGCAAATGGTAGACGTATTCTAGGTTTTGGTCGCTATGCTGGAGTTGTAGGCTGTTACAACGGATTTTTAGCTTATGGAAAAAGAACAAATCGATATTCTTTAAAAGCGGCCCATCAGTGTTACAATCGACTAGATCTTGATAAGGAACTGCAAAAAGTAAATTTACCAGCCGTTAAAATTATTGTTTCTGGTAATGGTAGAGTAGGGCAAGGGGCATTAGAAATCATTATGCAATTAAATATTAGAGAAGTCAGTAAAGAAGAATTTGTATCACAAAGTTTTGACGAGGCTGTCTATGTACATTTAGATTTTTACGATTATAACGAAAGAATTGATGGTTCTACTTTTTCGAATAAAGATTTTTTCTCAAATCCTGAGTGCTTCCAGTCTTGCTTTATGAACTATGCTTGTTGTGCAGATATCTTCATTGCTGGGCATTATTATGGCAAAGATTCTCCATATCTATTTACTAGAGAAGATGCAAAATCCTCAGATTTTAAAATACGTACAATTGCTGATATTTCATGCGACATTGATGGTCCAGTAGCTTCAACTATTCGAGCTTCTACCATTTTAAAGCCAATTTATGGTTATAACCCTCATACAGAATCTGAAGATGTCTTTGATAAAGATGATGTTATAACTGTAATGGCTGTTGATAATTTACCTTGTGAATTACCAAAAGATGCTTCTGAAGATTTTGGTAACGCACTCTTACAACATGTTTTTCCTTGTTTACTAGCTGAAGATTCAGATCAAATTATTACTCGAGCTACAATTTGCGAGAATGGTGATTTGACAACTAACTATGAGTATTTAAGAGAATATATCAATACCAAAGATTAAATCGATTTTAAATCAGCAATAGTTTGCGTAGGGTTTTCAGACTTGAAAACAAAACTTCCTGCTACCAATATATCTGCTCCAGCTTCTTTCAATAGTGGTGCATTATTAGAATTAATACCGCCGTCAATCTCTATTTTAGTAGAGGCATTTTTGCTTAAAATTAAGCTCTTCAATTCTCTGACTTTTTGATATGTATTTTCTATAAATGATTGACCACCAAAACCGGGGTTTACAGACATTAAACAAACTAAGTCAATATCTTGAATAGTATCTTTTAAAAAATCTACAGATGTATGAGGGTTAAGTGCTACACCTACTAACATACCTTCTGATTTTATAGCTTGTAAAGTTCTGTGCAAATGTGTACAGGCTTCATAATGTACTGTTAAGATATCTGCACCTACTTCTTTAAAGGTTTTGATATATCTATCTGGATCTATAATCATTAGATGTACATCCATTATTTTTTTGCTATGCTTTTTTATAGCTTTTATTACTGGAATACCGAATGAAATATTTGGCACAAAGACACCATCCATTACATCTATATGAAACCAATCAGCTTGACTTTTATTTAGCATTTGACAATCCGTTTGAAGATTGGCAAAATCGGCGGCTAAAAGTGAAGGTGCTATTAAAAGTGACATAGTTATTACATATTTTTGTGCGACAAATTTAAAAAAAAGAGAGCTTCAGCTCTCTTTAGTTTATCCTAGATATGTTTTTAATATTTTACTTCTTGAAGTATGTTTCAATCGGCGAACTGCTTTTTCTTTAATCTGTCTAACTCTTTCCCTCGTTAAGTCGAAGGCTTCCCCAATTTCTTCAAGGGTCATAGCGTGAGCACCATTCAAGCCAAAATAAGCTTTTACTACTTCACCTTCTCTAGGTGTTAATGTAGCTAAAGCCCTTCCGATTTCTTGTCTTAGTGAATCAATCATTAAGCCTTCATCTGGGTTTGGACTATCTTCACTACCGATGACATTATACATGTTACTATCTTCTCCTTCTACTAAAGGAGCGTCCATAGAAACATGGCGACCGGAATTTTTCATAGCCTGCTTTACTTCTTCTTCAGTTAAATCTAATTCTTTAGCGACTTCCTCAGCTGTTGGTGGTCTTTCAAGTTGTTGTTCTAATAAAGCGTATGCTTTGTTAATTTTGTTGATTGAGCCAATTTTGTTTAAAGGGAGTCTTACAATTCTTGATTGTTCAGCTAAAGCTTGAAGAATAGACTGACGAATCCACCAAACTGCGTATGAAATAAACTTGAAACCACGAGTTTCATCAAAACGTCTGGCAGCTTTTATCAAACCAAGATTACCTTCATTGATTAAATCAGGAAGTGACAAGCCTTGATTTTGATATTGCTTAGCAACTGAAACTACAAAACGTAAATTAGCTTTTGTAAGCTTTTCAAGGGCTAATTCATCACCAGCTTTGATGCGTTGTGCCAATTCAACTTCTTCCTCAGCAGTAATAAGATCGACACGACCAATTTCTTGTAAATATTTATCTAATGAAGCAGTTTCTCTGTTAGTTACCTGTTTGGTGATTTTTAGCTGTCTCATTTGTAATTTATTAAAAGTTGTTTTTATATCACCGTTTATACGGTGTTAATAATTAAAGGTTACAATAAATAATTATTTTTTATCGGGCTTTGGTAAAAGTATTTTTCTCGATAATCTTAACTTTCCAGATTTTGCGTCAATTTCAGTTAATTTTACTTCTACTTTATCTCCTTCTTTTAAAATATCTTCAACATTTTCTACTCTTTCCCAATTGATTTCAGAAATATGTAATAAACCATCTGTACCTTTTCCAATACTTACAAACGCACCATAAGGCATAATAGAACGAACGGTACCCGTATAGATATCACCAACCTGGGGAGTAAATGTTAACGCTTTGATCTCGGAGATAGCATTATCTAATAATTCTTGTTTAGCTCCTAAAATTTCTACTTTTCCTTGATTATCTATTTCATCAATAGTTATTGTTGTATCAGTGTCGGATTGAAGTTGTTGTATAATTTTGCCTCCTGGTCCAATTACTGCTCCAATAGTGTCTTTAGGAATAAACATTACATGTATTTTTGGTACATGAGGTTTTAGTTGAGCTCTTGGCTCAGAAATAGTATCAGTTAATTTCTCAAGAATGTGTAATCTTCCAACTTTAGATTGTTCTAGTGCTTGAGTAAGAATATCATATGATAAACCTTCAATTTTGATGTCCATTTGACAAGCAGTAATACCATCTTTAGTACCACATACTTTAAAGTCCATATCACCTAAAAAATCTTCATCTCCAAGGATATCAGATAAAACTGCAAAATTACTGTCTTCAGAAATTAATCCCATTGCAATTCCAGAAACGGGTTTTTTTAATTTAACACCCGCATCCATAAGTGCCATAGTACCAGCACAGACCGTAGCCATAGAAGATGAACCGTTGGATTCTAAAATATCTGAAACTACCCTGACAGTGTAAGGATTATTGTCGTCTATCATTCTTGAAAGAGCTCTCTGTGCCAAATTACCGTGGCCTATTTCTCTTCTACTAACTCCCCTTATTGGTCTTGCTTCCCCTGTAGAAAATGGGGGAAAATTATAATGTAGATAGAATCTTTCAGAACCAACTTCTGTCACTCCGTCAATTCTATTTTCGTCCATTTTAGTACCTAAAGTGACTGTTGTTAGAGATTGTGTTTCACCTCTTGTAAACAATGCAGAGCCATGTGGTTTTGGAAGATAATCTATTTCACACCAAATCGGACGAATGTCTGAGGGGCTACGGCCATCTAAACGAATATTTTCATTGAGAACCATATCTCTCACAGCTTTTTTTTCTGCTTTTTTAAAGTATGCGCTAAGCATGAAACTCTTTTCAATTAATTCTTCTTCAGAGAGAGTTTCTTTGTAAGAATCTCTAATAGCTTTAAAATCGTTGCTTCTAGTGTGTTTGTCAGAAGCTTTTTTTGCAACAGTGTAGAACTTATCATAGCAATATGCCATAATGTTGTCTTTCAATTTTTCATCGTGATTTTCGTGAGAATATTCTCTTTTCTCTTTCTTGCCAACAGCCTTAGTTAATTCTAACTGAACAGCGCAGTGTGTTTTTATTTCGTTATGAGCAAATTTGATAGCTTCTATCATTTCTTCTTCTGAAATTTCGTCCATTTCACCCTCAACCATGGCTACACTTTCAGATGAAGCACCAATTACCATATCAATATCAGAATCTTCTAGTTGAGAAGGAGTGGGATTAGCTATCAATTCACCATTAACACGACCAACTCTAACTTCAGAAATTGGTCCGTTAAATGGAATATCAGAAACTGCAAGTGCAGCTGATGCGCCTAAACCAGCAAGTGCTTCAGGACATACATTTTTATCGTGAGAGATAAGTGACAACATAATTTGTGTTTCAGCATGATAGTCACTTGGAAACAGTGGACGAAGTATTCTGTCTACTAACCTCATTATTAAAATTTCGTGATCTGTTGGTCTTGCTTCACGTTTTAAAAAGCCACCTGGAAAACGCCCATCAGCAGCAAATTTTTCTCTGTAATCAACGGTTAGTGGCAGAAAGTCAACATCATCTTTTGCATCTTTATTTGATACAACGGTTGCTAATAGAACAGAATTACCCATTCTTAATTCAACTGAACCATGAGCTTGTTTTGCAAGCTTACCTGTTCTAATTTCGATGGTTCTACCATCTTTTTGTTCAATTATTTTTATTATTTCATTCATTTTTATTCAATTTACATACAATGGCTTTATACACAAAAAGGCAATTAAAAATTGCCTTTTACGAACCCAACAGAAGATTCATTATCTTCTAATTCCTAAATCTTTAATTAGAGCTCTATATTTTTCTATATCCTTGTTCATTAAATAGTCAAGAAGCCCTCTTCTTTTACCGACTAACAATTGTAATGAACGCTGTGTGCTTTTATCTTTTCTGTTATTTTTAAGATGACTTGTTAAGTGTGATATTCTTTTAGTAAATAAAGCTATTTGACCTTGAGTGGAACCTGTATTTTTTGAGTCACCAGCATACTTTTTAAAAATAGCGTTTTTTTCTTTTACGGTTAAATGCATTTTAATTGTGTTTCTTAGAATGGGTTGCAAATATAAAAAAGCTTTTTAAATACGGAAAGATATTTGACTCTATTTATGATCCATAAACATATCTAATAGCAGAGATAGTTTAGATTTAAGATTTTGTCGTTCCACTATAAAGTCTAGAAACCCGTGTTCAAGAACAAATTCTGAGGTTTGAAAACCTTCAGGTAAATTTTTCCCAATGGTTTCTTTTACAACTCTTGGACCTGCAAAGCCAATTAATGCTCCAGGTTCAGCGATATTTACGTCTCCCAACATGGCAAATGATGCAGTTACACCACCTGTTGTAGGATCAGTAAGAACTGAAATATATGGAAGTTTTTCTTTAGACAACAATGAAAGATTAGCAGAAGTTTTTGCCATTTGCATTAGCGAAAATGCTGATTCCATCATTCTTGCTCCACCAGATTTAGATATCATTATAAAACCACACTTTTGTTTTATGGCATGTTTTATTGCTCTAGAAATTTTTTCACCAACTACAGCACCCATTGACCCTCCAATAAAATTGAAATTCATACATGCAATTACAATGGGCTTTTTTTCAATTTTACCATAACCTGTTGTTATTGCATCATTAAGTCCAGTTTTTTCTTTTGTTTTAATCAATCTTTCATTGTATTTTTTAGTATCTTCAAAATTTAAAGGGTCTTTTGATTCCATATTTTGATCTAGCTCTTCAAATTTTCCTGCATCAAAAAGAAAAGAAAAATAATTGTTGGCATTAATTCTTTCGTGGAAACCACATTTTTGACATACCATTAGTCCTAGAACATGCTCTTCAGTTGGTACAATATGTTTACATTTTGGACATTTATACCATAATCCTTCAGGAATTTCTTTTTTGTCATTGGTGGAGGTTGTAATACCTCCTCTTATTCTTTTGAACCAACCCATTTTTATTTCAAAGTATTAACATTGTTTAAATCTGCAAAAGCTTGATTGAGACGATTTTTGAAAGCTTCCTCCCCCTTTCTCAGCCATACTCTTGGGTCATAATATTTTTTGTTTGGAATATCATTTCCATCGGGATTTCCTATTTGACTACTTAAATAATCTTTTTTTTCGTTCATATAGTCTCTTACTCCGGAGTTGAAAGCGTATTGAAAATCAGTATCTAAATTCATTTTAATAACTCCATATTCTATGGCTTCTTTTATATCTTCAACTGATGAACCTGAGCCACCGTGAAATACAAAGTTTACTGGGTTTTCTTTCGTCCCATATTTCTCTTGAATGTATAATTGAGAGTTTTTAAGAATCTTGGGTTGTAAATCTACATTACCAGGCCTGTAAACACCGTGAACATTTCCAAAAGCTGCAGCTATTGTAAATCTATCACTAATTTTTGTCAACTCTTCGTACGCATACGCTACATCTTCAGGTTGAGTATATAGTTTTGAACAATCAACATTAGAATTATCTACACCATCTTCTTCACCTCCTGTTATACCCAATTCAATTTCTAGAGTCATATCCATTTTACTCATTCTCTCTAAATAACGTTTACAGATGTCAATATTATCTTCTAATGACTCTTCTGATAAATCAATCATGTGTGAGCTGTACAATGACTTCCCATGAACTCTGTAATAATGTTCACTTGCATCAAGTAGCCCATCTATCCATGGTAAAAGCTTTTTAGCACAGTGATCAGTATGCAATATAATTGTCGCGCCATATAGTTGTGCTAGTTGGTGAGTGTGCATAGCACCCGAAATACCACCTGCTATTGCTGATTGATAATTGGCATTAGACAGCCCTTTTCCGGAGTAAAATTGACATCCTCCAGCCGAAAATTGAACCATTGCTGGAGAGTTGTTATCTCTTGCAGATTCTAACACAGCATTAATGCTACTGGTGTTAACTACGTTGATTGCTGGTAGAGCATATCTATTTTTTTTTGCATGTTCAAAAATTTCTTGCACCTCTTTTCCTGTAGCTACGCCAGATTTGATCATCTTAAATATTTATGTTTGTTATTAGAGCAAATTTATCAAATACTATTTTTTATTGAATGTTTCATTAATATATTTTTTTACTTTAGACTTAAAGTTTTGAACATAGAATGTTAACTAAAAATCAAATTAAATTAATTCGTTCATTATCAATAAAAAAAAATAGACAAAAATTTGGTTTATTTACTATAGAGGGCGACAAACTTGTAAATGAAGTACTTAAATCTGACTGGCAGGTCGATAGTATATATGCTACTGAAGAATGGATAGGAAAAAATGCAATAATTATTTCTAAAAATGATTTGTCTAGAATTTCATCTCTGAAGACTCCTAATAAAGTTTTAGCTCTAGTAAAAATTAAAAAGAATTTTTCAAATATTTCTAGTGATACAGTATTAGCTTTAGATAGCGTTAAAGACCCTGGCAATCTTGGTACTATAATACGTCTTGCAGATTGGTTTGGTGTTGAAGATATTATTTGTTCAGATGACTGTGTAGATTATTTAAATCCAAAAGTTGTTCAGTCCAGTATGGGTTCTTTTACTAGGGTTAATCTTCATTATACAAGTTTATTTGATGCATTCAAAAAATATTCTGACTACAAATTATTTATTTCTGTACTAAATGGAACCCCACTTAAAGAAATGATAAATGAAAAAAATATTAAATCCCTAAAAAAGATTATTGTAATGGGTAGTGAATCAAACGGTGTTAGTAATGATATTTTAGCTCTTAAAAGTGAAAAAATTACAATTCCAAAATCTTCGTTTTCTAAGGCTGAATCTTTAAATGTTGCTGCAGCAACAGCAATAATTTTATCTTCTTTTTAATTTTTTTGTGTACTTAGCTAATAATCCTGACCACTTACATGAACTGCAAATAAATTTTTTGAAGCCGAAAATATTTAATGTAAAAAAGTTATAAATCTTATCATATTTGTCGCTTTTAAGCTTATCTAATGGAAAATAGCATGTAGGACAACAATTACTGTGTGTTTTATTTATGATTCTTGATTTAAATAAATTTAATCTTAGCACAACAATAGCCGTCAGATATGATAACAAAAGTATAACTAATAAAACTATGTAATCCATAATTAATGTTAAAGTTATAAATATTAATACTAAAAAGCAATTTGTTCATTTCGAGTCATATTTTTTCTGCAACTTTTTTCCCATCAATTGCAGCAGAAATAATGCCGCCAGCATAACCCGCGCCCTCACCACATGGGTAGAGATTATGAACTTTTACATGTTGTAGTGTTTTGATATTTCTTGGAACAGATATTGGAGACGATGTTCTACTTTCTAAACCAACTATATTTGCTTCATTAGTTAAATATCCTTTCATTTTAGCACCAAAAATTTTAAAACTTTCTGTAAGAGATTTTGAAATACAATCGGGTAATATTTTATGTAATGGTTGAGATATAATTCCAGGTTGATAAGATGTTTTATTTAATTCTCTAGATGTTTTTTTATTTATGAAATCAACCATTTTTTGAGCAGGTGCGATTTGTAGGTCAGGCGTTAGTTTACACATATTTTTTTCAAGTTCCATTTGATAAAATAACCCTTTCATTTCTCCATATTTTTGATATTTAGTTAGATCCTCATCTTTTACTTCAACTACTATTCCAGAATTGGAAAAGACAGAATTTCTTTTGGATGGTGACATTCCATTAACAACTATTTCATTGCTGCTAGTTGCTGCAGGTACAATGAATCCACCTGGACACATGCAAAAACTATAAACTCCTCTACCTTTGATCTGTGTAACCAATTTATAGTATGCGGGTGGGAGATACGGCCCTCTGTCATTACAAGAATATTGTATTTGATCAATTAATTCTTGAGGGTGTTCAATCCTAATTCCCATTGAAAAAGGCTTGTATTTTATCTCAATAAAATTTTTCTTAAGTAATTTAAAAATGTCTCGTGCTGAATGTCCTGTTGCCAAAATAGTATTTTTAGCTAATATCTTGTCTTTGTTTTGTAAAACAACACCTTTCATCGTATTATTTTCAATTAAAAAATCAATAACCTTTGAATTAAAGTGTATTTCACCACCATTTGATATTATAGTTTCCCTTATATTTGATATTATTTTAGGGAGTTTATTGGTTCCAATGTGAGGTTGTGATTCTATTAGAATATCTTCTTTAGCTCCATGAAAAACAAAAGTTTCTAAAATATTAATTATTGAACCTCTTTTCTTTGATCTAGTATATAATTTTCCATCGGAGTATGTTCCTGCACCACCTTCACCAAAACAATAATTTGATTCTGAGTTAACGATATGATTTTTATTTATTGCTGCTATGTCTCGTCCTCTGCTCCAAACATCTTTACCTCTTTCTAAAATTATTGGTTTTTTTCCATTTTCAATTAATGTTAATGCTGCGAATAATCCAGCTGGTCCAGAACCAACAATTATCACTTCTTCTGCATTAGAAACATTTTTATAATTTTTATGTATTTCATAATTTTTGTTTACTTCATGATCATAAATTTCAATTTTAAGCTGAATTTTCACATCTTTTTTTCTAGCATCAATTGATTTTTTTAAAATTTTCCACCGTGATGGGCTGATGTCATTTTTATTTGTTTGATTAATTATATTTTTATTAATGGTTTCATCAAAAGCTGCTTCTTCAGGGCTAAGATTTATTGATATTATTTTACTCATTTTATAATTATTCAAATGTAAACGAAATCGAAAAACCTCGAGTATTTAAACTTTTTATTGAACTACTATAAATACTACCATCGTTCACGACTAAATTTGTTAATCCAAAAAAAGCTTTGAACTCAGGAGAAAATTTAAAATATGCTAGATAAAAATCTAAACCAAAACCAATTTCGTAAAGTAAATCAACGTTATTGATTTTTACAATTTCTAAGCCTTCGTCATCAATATTTCGCTGAGATGCTAAGTCAAGTGAATATTTAAATCCACTTAAAATATATGCTCTTCCATTGTTATATCTTAATGATTTATACTTTACACTTATTGGAAATTCAATAAAAGTTGATTCAATTTTTTTGTAAACATTATTTAAAATTGAATTTTCAGTGATTGTATAGAAAATTCTCCTTTCTGCTAGAGAAAGTGTTGGAATAAATCTTAAGTCAAAATTATTTCCTAATCTAGTATTTGTGACAACACCAAGGTTAAACCCTTTTTGATTTTGTGATTGCATTACAAATAAATTATTATCTGAATTTTTTTTTGTTGTAATTTTAAAATCTAGTGTGTTTAGCCCTATCAAGAAACCAAAATGTATAGGCTTTCTGTCGTAATTAGGTAGGTTTAATGGTACATTGAATCTTTGAGCAAAAAGATTTTGGCTTATTAATAAAATTATAGATATTTTATAAATTTTATTCATAAACTATAATTTAAAAATAAATTATTTTGTTGCTGTATATAGTGCGGCAATTCCAAATGTTAATGATTTAAATTTTGGATCTTTAAATCCAGCTTTCTTAAGTTTATCATTAAAATTATGTCTGCTAGGAAACTCTGATACAGATTCTGGTAAATATTTGTATGCCGATTTATCTTTTGACAAAAATTTTCCAATTATAGGTAGTAAAACTTTAAAATAAAGGGTGTATAATTGTTTCATAGGAAAAAAAGTTGGAACAGTTGGTTCTAATATAGCAATTTTACCTCCGTTTTTCATAACCCTGAACATCTCTTTAAGACCTGCATCCAAATTTTCGAAGTTTCTAACTCCAAAACCAGCTGTAATAGCATCAAATGTATTTTCTTCAAAGTGTAAATCTTCGGAATCCCCATATTGCATATCAATAAGTTTTTCTAATGAATTCTTTTTCATTTTTTCTCTTCCAACATCTAGCATTTTATTGGAAATATCAATTCCAATAATTTTAATTGGATTTAGTCGACTTGCTTCAATAGCCAAATCTCCAGTTCCAGTTGCTATATCTAAAATTATTTTTGGTTTAATTTTTGCAATTTCTTTAATTGCTATTTTTCTCCAAACAATATCAATTCCTAATGAAAAAAAATGATTCAAAAAATCATACCTTGATGCAATAGCATCGAACATCTTTACCACTTGTTCTTTTTTAGAAGTTTTATCTTTTTTGTATGGTGTAATTTTTGTTTCCAATTTTTCATTTTAAAATGTCAAAGATAGCTAAAACATATTTTTTTAGTCAATATCTTTTTTATTGATACTATTTACAAATAAGATATTACCTAAATCATCATAACCTTCAAATATATCAAGCTTTTGTTTTTTTACTAATTCACCCATAAAACCAATAATTGTTAAGTCTGAATTAGTTGAAAGTTTATTAATAATTTCTTTGATATTTACCTCATTATCTTGTGGTACCATTTTCATATTTCTCGGAGATATTGGAAGTCGTCCTGAATTAATATAGTCAAACATTTGATTTTTATATTCATCAAATTTATCTTTTGGATAAATAGTAAAGACTTTTATTTGAGCATTTTTCCATTCTGGATGTCCCATAATAATATAACCCAATAAGATCATCATATTTGAATTTTCATGGTCTCTTGATGATATCCAAATATGTATTTCTTCTTTTTTATCTACTCTTTCATTATTTGAACGCATGATTGCTACATCATAACCAGTAGTATGCAGTAAATTAAAATTATTCATTACATCTTCGAAAGATTTTTTATCGGATTCGCAAAATTCTAGTAAAATAAGATTGTTATTTGTTCCTGAAATACTGGAAAGCTGAACCACTTGAGCAAGTGCTGATGTATATGAAGGTGAAATAAGAGTATCTACATAGACATTAGTTTTTTTGTTTTCAATGATTTGATGTTTAATGATTTTAGATTCTTCAAAAGTTTGTTTGCTTAAATAACCCTTAATATAGTGTATGTATGTGCCAAAACCATATTTGTATGCAATCCATTTTGTTATATCAAATGCATTATTTCTTTTTAAAGAAGCATCACTTATGCTAACAACAAATGGTCGCCAATGAACATTTTTATCACTATTGCTATCGTTTTTTCTTTGTAAAAATATTTGTAATTGTCTGGCAAATTGCTCTAATACGTCTTTAAAAAGATTTACAAACTCTCTTTTATCATTCGATTTTTTACTAATAAAATAATAGAAAATTACCATAATAATTATCGATAAAAAAGCAAACAATGTATCCATTTTAAACATTAGCCAAATTGATAAAACTGCACCAAATAACGATATATACCATCTTGATTTAAATACCGGACGATAGGAAGGGTCACCTGAAAAATGTTCTAAAAATGAAATCAAACAAATAGCACCATATGTTACCATAAAAAACATTGATATAATTCTAGCAACAAAATTAATATCACCAATATATACAAAGAAAAAAGCTATTACACAGGTTATTATTGTACCGTTTATGGGTTCATTATTTACTCTTTTACCTTTAGCCAACCAAAAATCCAATTTTCTGTTAGGAAAGATTTTGTCTTTGGCTAAAGCTTGTAATGTTCTTGGAGCTATAATTATTGATCCCAAGGCAGAAGAAACAGCAGCACAAGCTAATCCAATGGGAATAATTGGACCCCATAACGCAATATCACTCATTACAAGTTGATTATTTGCTAAGTTACTTAAGTTGGTAGAGATAGTTAATTTAAAAGCTACTAATACATAAATTATTGCTCCTAAAATAGTCGCAAGAATTGTTCCTCTTGGGATAGATTTTCTTGGTTCTTTCAAGTCACCAGATAATCCAAGTCCTGCTGAAATACCAGTAAATGCAGGAAATATAATTGTAAAAACGTAAAAGAAATTATCGGCATTTTCAATTTTAGAAAAGAAATTTACTTGTTCCCAATTTATTTGACTTTTTCCAAAAAAGAATAATAAAAGTGATATAAAAATAACAGATGCAACTATGTATAATGCTTTTACACCTAAATCAGCTCCTTTTGAAAGAATTAATATTGATAGAAGTGACATTGCGATTAATCCTACAGCTTTTCTATCTTCTAAAAAAGTACCAACTAAACCTATATCATATAAATTGTTTAAATATCTCCCAAATGGAATGAAAGATTCAGCAAAAGCAATAATATAAAATGATACACTGATTGCCTGAGACAAAAATAATGCTATTCCAATTGCTGCACCAATATTAATGCCAAACGATCTTGAAATAACATAATAATCACCACCACCTTCAACTTTTCTATTTGTTGCAATTTCTGCTACTGCAAGTGCTGTTGGAATGGTAACAGCATGACCCAATATGATAATTGTAATTGCTCCAAAAAAGCCTACATTTCCTACTGCATAACCAAATCTTAAAAATAATATAGCTCCTAAAATAGTGCTAATGGAGGCTATAAATACTGGAGTTGTTCCAAACTGTCCTCTAGTATTTTTTAATTTATTTGGCATTACCTACAAAATAATTTATTCAAATGTATAAAAATTAACATTTAATTTGAGGATTACTAATAGTTATTAAATTAGTGGTCAAAATGACGAAAGAAAGACTTCACGAAATTATTTTTGAAGCTGATACCAAAAAAGGCAAACTTTTTGATATTATCTTACTTATTGCAATTATTATTTCCGTGTTAGGAGTAATACTAAGTAGTGTTGAAAGTATTGACAAAAAAATTGGTAATCTTTTAACATTTATTGAATGGATATTTACTTTATTATTTACTGTTGAATATTTTCTTAGAATTTACTCAATTAAAAATTCTTTTAAGTATATTTTTTCGTTTATGGGAATTATTGATTTTTTATCAATTATTCCTACGTATTTAGTTTTTTTATATCCTCCAATTCACGTTTTTGTAGATATAAGAGCAATTAGATTAATTAGAATTTTTAGAATATTTAAACTATCAAGATATTTGAGAGGAGCTAATGTTATGCAAATCGCACTTAAATCATCAAGACCTAAAATTATAGTTTTTTTACTGTCTGTAATTTTAATTGTTATTATTTTAGGTACTCTCATGTATATTGTAGAAGGACAAAAAAATGGTTTCGAAAATATTCCTAAATCTATTTATTGGTCCGTTGTCACTCTTACTACAGTTGGATACGGGAATGTTGTTCCAGTTACAACTGTTGGTAAATTTTTGGCTTCAATAATTATGATACTTGGCTATGGGATAATTGCAGTTCCTACGGGAATTGTATCTGCTGCAATAGCAAAATCAGTAACAAAAGTAACAACTCAAGTGTGTAGGTCTTGCTCAAAAGAGGGTCATGATTCAAATGCAAAGTATTGTAAATTTTGCGGTTTTAAATTAAACGAATAGCTTCATTTAATAATCTTTTTTTATCAATTTGATTTACACCAATTTTTTCACAAGATAATCCACCCGCTAAATTGCAAAACTGTGCCAATAAATTAAAATCTAATTTTTTTGCCAATGACAAGGCCGCTGTTGCTATAACTGCATCACCAGCTCCTGAAACATCAACTATTTTTCTTTTATATGCAGGGAAATGCTTTTCATTTTTTTTGCTTTTAATGTAAACCCCTTTTTCTGATAAAGTAAGAAGAAATAATTCTACGTTTAACTTTTTTCTTTGATTTGAAACAATTTTTGATAAGTTTTCATCAATTGGCTCTATTATTTCAGAACTACTTTCAATTAGTTCTTTTATATTTGGCTTGAAAATATTTACACCTTTATATTGCCAATAATTTTCTTTTTTTGGATCTACTAAAATTGGTATTTGATGTGTTTTGGCAAATTTTAATAAACTACTTATGACATTTTTAGTTAGAACTCCTTTATTATAGTCCTGAAATATAACTACATCTACCTTGTTCATAAGGTCAGTAGATTTTTTTATAAAATCTGATTCATTAATTATTGGATGTATATCTTCTTCATCTAATCTTAATTGATGTTTGTCTTCGCTAATTATTCTTGTTTTTATTGTTGTTTTTCTATCTTCTTTTAAAATCCCTTCAGTTGTAAGGTTTGCACGATCCATCAAATCAAAAAAACCTTCATCTTTGTATCCTATTACAGAGCATAAAATAGGAGTTGCACCTAATGCTTTAATTTGTGATGCTACATTAGCTGCTCCACCTAATCTTTTTTCATGTTTTTTAATGTTTACTATTGGAATGGGAGCTTCAGGAGATTGTCTTTTTATGCTGCCCCACATGTATGAATCAATCATAGCGTCGCCAACTATTAAGACCTTAATTTTTTTAAAATCGCTGAAAATGCTATGCCAATTTGTATTCTCGATTTTAACTAAGTTTTTTTAAAGATTTTTTTATTCTTTTTACTGCTTCAATAAGGTTTTTTTCAGATGCAGCATAAGAAATTCTTACACAATTTGGTGAGCCAAACGCTTCACCTGCAACTAAAGCTACATGAGCATCGTTTAGAATATACATACAGAAGTCATTAGAATTTAAAATTGTTCTTTCACCATCGCTTTTACCAAAATAATGAGATATATCAGGGAATATATAAAATGCCCCGTCTGGTGTATTAGTTCTTATTCCGGGAATTTTAGAAAGCATGTCCAGCATTAAATCTCTTCTTTTGTGAAATTCTATTTTCATGTATTCTACATTAGATGGTGAGGCTAGCATAGCTGTTTCAGTGGCTTTTTGGGCAATTGCGCAAGTTGCAGAAGTTACTTGGCCTTGTATTTTATTACATGCACTGGCAATCCATTGTGGTGCTGCTATGTAACCGACTCTCCAACCAGTCATTGCAAAGCCTTTAGAAACGCCATTAACTGTAATAACTCTATCTCTAATGGATTTTATTCTTCCTAAACTAAAATGCTTAATTCCGAAATTAATAAGTTCGTATATTTCATCACTAACCACATATATATTTTTGTGATTTTCTATTACTTTAGCTAATTCTTCGAGTTCTTTTTGACTATATACTGTTCCACTTGGATTACAAGGAGAACTGAAAATAA
>TARA_B100000963_G_scaffold306195_1_pt1 | contig 16535 bp, 19 predicted proteins | sample TARA_B100000963 | Tara Oceans TARA_B100000963 (sample SAMEA2622097) | marine metagenome | biome: marine biome (ENVO:00000447); feature: surface water layer (ENVO:00002042); material: "saline water (ENVO:00002010), including plankton (ENVO:xxxxxxxx)" | depth 5 m | reverse complement strand
TAGTTTATTCATTATTTCCCCTTTGTTAATTAATTAATTAATTTGAATTATTTAAACAAGAAATTGAAGCTAAGACAACAGTAAGAATAAATTAATAACTTTGTGTCACAGCGATATATATCGCTAAAATAATTAATACACACGCTGAGATTGTATTTAATATTTTAGGATTTCCTTTTAGCCAAATTGAAACTTTTTCAGCCGCAATTCCATATGCCATCAAAGTTATAAAATCTAAAATAACATATGTTGTCATTAAAACCATAAACTGTCCTAAATAATTTGAATTGAAATCGATGAATGAACTAAAAATTGTTCCAAAAAAAATTATTGCTTTAGGACTCAGGCCGGCAACTAAAAAGCCATCTCTAAAAAAAGAAAATTTTGATTTTCCATCTTCAATGCCGGTTTTAATAGACTTAATTTTAGAAGTATAAGTGTCATAAGCAAGATATGCTATATACATAATACCTATCCATTTTAAAGAAATTAGCACATCAGGATTATTTTTTAAAAAAGTACCGATGACAAAAACAACCAAAAAACCTTGACAAATATTTGCTGATACGTCCCCTGTTGCGGTCCACATAGATCTTTTTAAGCTATAGTTTAATGTGTGAGAAACGATTAGAATTCTTGGAGCGCCTGGAGTAATAAATAAAAAAAGAATTATTTGTAAAAATATGAAATAATCATTTGGAAACATTAGAAAACTGACTATATAGAAATAAATGAAGAAAAGAAGTTTAATCCCTCAAACAAAAGTAAAAAATCCTGAACCAAAAGAAAAAGACGACAATTGGGTTATTTGGGCTGCGTGGGCTGATCGTATTACATTTGAGGAGATTAGGGAAAAAACAGGAAAATCAGAATCTGAAGTTATTAAATTAATGAGAAAATCACTTAAACCAAGCTCCTTTAGGCTTTGGAGAAAAAGAGTACATAATACAAGCATTAAACATAGGAAAAAATTTAAACTTGCGCGGAAAAAGCTCAGAGAAAAAATTAAAATATCTGATATATATTAATTATGAAAAAAGTAACGATGTATTCTGGAAATCCGTGCCCTTATTGCGCTGCTGCGAAAGCTTTACTAAAAACTAAAAATGTTGAAATTGAAGAATTTGACATTTGGAAAGATGCTTCAAAAGCAAAAGAAATGATACAAAGAACCAACGGGGCTAAAACTATACCTCAAATATTTATAGGTGATCACTACATCGGGGGTAATGAGCAGTTACAAGATAAAAATAGAAGCGGCGAATTAGATAAAATTCTTAATAACTAAGTGAGAAGAAACTTCATTAAATTAGTAGGGTTGTCCTTAATTTCAATAATAACTTTGCCTGTAAGTGCGCTTATTGCAGCTACTAAAAAAGTGTTTAATAAAAATTTAACAGAAGAGCAAAGAAATATTATGTTCAATGAGGGAACAGAGAGACCTTTTTCAAGTGAATTAAATAAGGAAAAGAGGGAAGGTTTTTATCACTGCGCTAATTGTGACGCTAAACTTTTTGCCTCTACTGCTAAATTTGATAGTGGTACTGGATGGCCATCATTTTCAGAGGCTTTGCCGGGTGCATTCAAAACAAAAATAGATCGTAAATTTGGCATGGTAAGAACCGAGTATCATTGTGCAAACTGTGGTGTTCACCATGGACACGTCTTTAATGACGGTCCTAAGAAGGGTGGAAAAAGATTTTGTAACAACGGTCTCTGCCTAATTTTTAAGCCTTCAAATTAATTCATTTAAAGTTGGCATCGAGTCACCCGCTCCTAATTTAGTAGTCGATAGTCCGGCAACTTTATTAGCAAATTCTAAACACTCCTTAATTTTTTTCCCATTAAGAAGTGCAAATGTGAAACTTCCGTTAAAAGCATCTCCTGCTCCAGTTGTATCGACTGCTTTAACTGGAGTCGCTTTGATATAAATTTTTTCTTTTCCGTTCGAAAAAAATACCCCTTTTTCTCCCAAGGTTATAATTACGTTTTTAATTCCCATTTCAATTAGCTTGTCTGCACTCAATTTTGCATCACTCTCATTATTAATTTTTATTCCAGTATAAAATTCTGCTTCAGTCTCATTAGGTGTAAAATAGTCAATTAATTTAAAATATTCATCACTTAACTCACATGCAGGAGCAGGATTTAAAATATTTATTATACCGTTATCTTTAGCTATTTTTAAACAATGTAAAGTTACGTCTAAAGGCACTTCTAATTGTGTTAGAAATATTTTTGATTGCTTTATTATATTAGTGTCGATTTCATCTACTCGTAAACTAGCAGGTGCACCTCTTATGACCGTGATAGCATTTTTTCCAGTATTTCTGTCTACGTGAATTCCTGCTACACCAGTTTGATGTTTTTTTGAAATAATTATATTAGATATATTTATTTTGTCCCTTTTAAGTTTGTTAATTGCAAGTTTACCATATTCATCGTCTCCTAATTTTGAAATAAAATTAACTTTTCCTCCCAATCTTGAAATAGCTATAGCTTGATTACATCCTTTTCCACCTGGCCCTATATTGTAACTATCACCAAGAATTGTCTCACCAATTGTTGGAATTTTATCTCCGGAGAAACTAATATCTGCTACAAATATTCCAAGTATAGTTATATTTACCATTAACCAAGACTAGTAAGGAATGGGAACGTTGTCAAAATATAATAACTTATAACTTGAATTTGATTAGTAGCAATTAATAGACCCGTAATTAATAAAATGGATCCGCCTACCTTAGTTATTTTATTATAATATTTTCCAAAACCTTTTTTTGAAACTAAGAAATTATTCATATAAAATCCTGATAAGATAAATGGTATCGCTAAACCTAAAGAATAAAATGAAAGCAATAATATGCCTTTGCTTATAGATGCTTCAGTAGCTGATAAAGCTAAAATAGATCCGAGGACTGGTCCAATACAAGGAGTCCAGCCAAATGCAAATGCAGATCCCACAATGAATGGAAAGATATAATTGTCCTTATAGCCTTTTGTTTCAATTCTTTTCTCACGATTTAAAAATTGAAAATTTAAAACTCCTAACATTTGAAGTGAGAATAAAATAATTATCAACCCGGCCATTATTCTTAATTCACTGGAAAAAAATAAAAGAATATTTCCCACAGCAGATGCTGTTACACCAAGGGCAATAAATATCACTGAGAAACCAAGAGAAAATAAAATAGTCTTGATCAGTACAATTTTTTTATCACGCTCTATTTCGTTTAAATTCTTGCCAGTGATATAGCTTATGTAGCCTGGGATGATCGGTAATACACAAGGTGTCAGAAAACTTATAAAACCGGCACCAAACGCAAATATTAATTTTAAGATCATACTCTCTTTATATTTGCCTTTAATATCTCTCGCAATTACAATATTAACACATGATTATAAAATACATTGGTTTTTTGTTTACTTTGCTGTGGTCTTACACTTTTATCAAATCTCAAAGTATTTTCAAAAAAGGTTCAGGGATTTTAATAACTATTTTTGTATCAAATATTTCTTGGTTCACTTTTATTGCAGCATGCTACTATGGTTTAAAAAATTTTTCTTTTTATCAAGTAATTTTGGGTATTTTAGTAAGTGTAATTTTAGTGCAGCTAGCTTTTGCTCGATTAAAACTTTATATAAATTCAAAATTTGATGATAAGAAAAGATTAATTCAAATAAAAACTGCAATTGAATACATAATAATATTTTTAATTACGTACTATATTTTTTTTTAAAAAGTATTAATTGTAGACAAAACATTGAAGTTTTTATCAGTTATAATTATTTCTCCAGAACTTGGTATAGCGTCAGTAACTGCTGTTATAATTACGTAGTGAGTAACGAGAATTAAATTTCCTCCATTGCCATTCCAGTTTTTAACAAATTTATTGAGTTCTTGAATTTGTTTTTTTCCGTTTTTATCGTATGGAGATTGGAATGTTGAATTCAATGCTGGAAATTCTTTGTAAGTTTTAAAAGCTAATTTGGCTGTATCTTTACATCTACACCACTGACTTGACAAAACTTGATCGATTTTAATGTTATTAGCCTTAAAAAGTTCTCCAATTTTAATAGATTGTTCGATTCCAATTTTGTCTAAGTTTCTTTGAGTTTTACAATCATTAATATTAAAGCCTTTAGGATCCCCTCTTCCAGGTGCCAATGAATGTCTAACGAAGATAATTTTATTTCCATCTTGAGCTGGAGCCCAACTTGATTGTGCTTCTAAAGTATTTATAAAAAATGAAACTAAAAATAATAAGATGATTATATGGGGAACTTTATTTCTTATCATGGTGGATGAAATGAGAGTTTAACAAATTTATGATGCCTTGGTCTAGTGGACATGGCAATATAACTTTATAAATTTTCATGGTTGTATTCAAAACACTTTTAAATTGCGTTAATAACTTTTCAACTTAAAGTTTATTGTTAGAATTTTTTGAATTTTATCTAAAAATAAACGAAAAACCCTTATTCCAGAATATTTTGTAACCTTTTTTAATTAAAAACTTATAAACTGCATTTCTTTTTAAGTAATCAAGATCTTCATTGTACATTTCTTCGTGGTTGTGAATTTCGATACAAATAAGTTTTGGCTTAAATTTTTTAAAGTTAAGTGATTTTAACACATCTAATTCACTTCCTTCTACATCGATATTCAAGAAGTCAATCTTATTTTTTTTAAATTTTGAATTATTTATAATTGAATTTAATGAACTCGCTCCTATTATTTTTTCTTCAAAACCATTCCTGAAATGAATTTTAGCTAATTTTTTACTGGTGGTATTAAGCATATTAATTTTTTTTCTATAGTATATTTTTAATCTTTTTTTTTGATTAGATACGGCTAAGTTAACATTATAATCGTTTACTCGTGCTTTATTAAAAAGGTCTACTGAAAGACTGTTTACATCAACGTTGATACCACTCCATCCTTTTTTAAATAATAGATAAGTGTTGTTCCCTTCGAGTGGATGATAACAACCAATATCAACGTAAAAACCTTTTTTTTTCTTTTCAAAATATTTTTCAATTATTATATCTTCACCAAATGTAGAGTAAGTTTTTTTTGGAAAAAATATTTTTGGCCTATAATACAAATAGTAAAAATATTTTAATATTTCTCTCATTATTCTTTTGGCTTAAAAACCAAACAGGTTCCATTATTACAATATCTTTTTCCAGTAGGTTCAGGTCCGTCATTAAAAATATGCCCATGATGTCCTCCACATTTCACGCAGTGATATTCTGTTCTAGGATATCCAGCATGCATATCAGTTTTTTCTTCAAAAACATTTGGTAGAGATTTAAAAAAAGATGGCCACCCTGTTCCGCTTTCAAATTTAGTATTAGACTCGAATAGTTTACTACCACATCCTACACAATGGTAATCACCATTTCTTTTCTCATTATTAAGTGGACTTGACCCCGGTGGTTCAGTTCCCTCTTGTTTTAAAATATAATTTTGTTCGGGGGTTAAATTTTTGTTCCAATTTTTATTTTTCATCTTTAACTTTGTCATCTACTCCATACGGTCTAAAATTTCCTTTGTTTCCACTTTTAATTGCCTTAGCTGGAACTCCCACCATTGTAGTATTTTCGGGAACATCATTTACAACAACTGCATTTGCAGCAATTCTTGATCCGTTTCCAACTTTAACCGGGCCAATTATTTGAGCTCCTGATCCTATGACAACATCATTGCCAATTGTTGGATGTCTTTTTTCATGCCTTTGTCTTTCGCTATCTATGCTAGGAGAGATTCCACCGAGAGTAACAGCATGATAAATTGTTACATTATTACCTATCTCAGAAGTCTCACCGATGACAACTCCCATTCCATGATCAATAAAAAGATTATCGCCAACTTTGGCCCCAGGATGAATTTCAATGCCAGTAAAAAATCTGCTCAATTGTGAAATTATTCTCGCTACTAAATGAAAACCTGCTAGATGAAAAAAATTTGCTATTTGATGAAAAAAAACTGCTTTCACTCCTGGGTAGGTTAAAATAACACTTAGTGTTGATTTAGCCGCAGGGTCTCTTTCTTTAATAGAATTAATAAAATCGTTCATATTTTCTACTTTATATATAATCACTACTTGAAAAATTAAAAGAATTAAATATATCTTCGCATTATGAGTAATTCATTTCATTTAGCTTTGCCTGCAGGAAATCTGCAAGAAACTGAAAAATTTTATACTGAAGTTTTAGGATGTAAATCAGGTAACAGAGAAAAAGGGAAATGGGTAGATATTGATTTCTGGGGAAATGAACTGACCTTGCATCAAACAAAAATGAAGCTCCCATTGGAAAGGCATGATGTAGACATGGGAAATGTGCCAGTACCCCATTTTGGCGTACATTTAAAAAAAGATGTTTATAACAAAATTAAGGAAAACCTAAAAATTAACAATATTGAATATATAGATAAGCCATACACAAGATTTAAAGGGACGAAATTTGAACAAAACACTTTCTTTATTCAAGATCCAAATGGAAACGTTTTAGAATTAAAAACATTTGAATAAAACACAACTTTTACTCTATTTACATATCAGATTATCTTGACGTATCATATTCTTCTATTTAAGAATTAAAATTCTATGAAATCAAAAGCAAAAGTAGTTGTAGTTGGGGGCGGTGTTGTCGGCGTCAGCACATTATATCATTTAGCAAAAAAAGGTTGGTCAGATGTTGTTTTAATAGAAAGAAAAGAGCTGACATCGGGATCGACTTGGCATGCCGCTGGTTTACTTCCTTTATTTAATATGAGTTATTCTGTTGGACAGCTTCATAGATACGCAGTTCAATTATATAAATCATTAGAAAAAGAAACCGGTAAAAATGTTGGGTTTAGTGTGGTTTCGAATATACGTTTGGCTCAAACACAAGATCGAATGGATGAGTATCACCAATATGCTGGTGTAGCTAAAACAATCGGTGTTGATGTCAAATTTTTAAAACCTGAACAAGTTAAAGAAATTTGGCCATTGTGTAATACTGATGGATTGGTTGGAGCGATACAGCATCCGGAAGATGGATACATTCAACCTGCAGATTTAACTCAAGCAATGGCTACTGGTGCTAGAAACCATGGAGCAGAAATTTATAGAAATACTACAGTTGTAGGAATAAAACAGACTAAAGATGGTTGGGTAGTTCAAACCGACAAGGGTGATATTTCTTGCGAACATGTAGTGTCTTGTAGTGGAAATTTCGCTAGACAAACAGGGCGAATGGTTGGTTTAGAAATTCCTGTTATGCCTGTTGAGCATCAATATATTGTTACTGAGCCTCATCCAGAAATTCAAAAAAGAAAAAAGGAGGGCAAACCTGAAATGGGAGTTCTAAGAGATAGCGACAACTCTTGGTACATGAGAGAAGAAGCTGGGGGATTATTATTGGGGCCTTACGAAAAAGGTGCACCTTGTTGTTATGTTGATGGTCCATCTAAAGATAGTGAGTATGAATTATTTCAAGAAGACTTAGATAGGTTAGCTCCTCACATTGAAGGTGCAATTAAAAGAGTTCCAGCTTTTGGAGAAGTGGGAGTAAAAAAAGTTTATAATGGAGCAATAGCTTACACACCTGATGGAAACCCTATAGTAGGTCCCGCTTGGGGATTGAAAAATTTTTGGATTAATGAGGGACACAGTTTTGGTATTACAGCTGCTGGGGGTGCAGGATGGCAATTAGCTGAGTGGATTGTTGATGGAGAACCGACAATTGACATGCTTGGAGTAGAACCACGTAGGTACGGTGCTTATGTTACAAAGTCTTACCTCAAGGAAAAAAATGAAGAGGCTTATGCAAATGTTTTTACAGTTCATTATCCTGACGAAGAGCGAGAAGCGGGCAGACAATTAAGACAGGCTCCATGTTACGATAGATTAAAAAAACTAGGCGCAGTATTTGGACAAAAATTTGGGTGGGAGAGAGCTAACTTTTTCGCAGAAGAAGGTGAGGAACAAAAAGATGATTGGTCTTTTAGAAGATCTAAATGGTTTAAAAATGTCGAAAAAGAGTGCAAAAATGTGAAAGAAAACGTTGGATTGCTTGATATGACTGCTTTTGGAAAATGTAGAATTAAAGGTCCAGGAGCTGAAGAATTTTTAGATAAACTTGTGGCTAATAAACTACCAAAAAAAATAGGAAGAATTAATCTTTGTCATGCTTTAAATACGAAAGGTGGTGTCCATTCAGAGTTTACAATAATGAGAGAAGCGGAAGATAGTTTTTATCTAGTATCAGCTGGAGCTTATCAAAGATTAGATCATGATTGGATACACAAATGGATGCCCAAAGATGGTACAGTTCAGTACGAGAATTTAACTAATAGTATGGGCGTTTTAGTCGTTTCAGGTCCTAAAGCAAGACAGCTTATGCAAAAAGTTTCAAGGTCAGATTTTTCAAATGAAAGATTTAAATGGTTAAGTGCTCAAAATATAAATATAGGTTTAGCTCCGTGTAGCGCAATGAGAGTAAATTTTGTAGGTGAACTGGGCTGGGAGCTTCACCATCCAATTGAATATCAAAATCACATTTTTGATCAATTAATGGAAGCTGGAAAGGAATTTGGTCTAAAACCTTATGGGATAAGAGCGATGAATAGTCTGAGAGTTGAAAAATCATATAAGTTAGTTGGAACTGAATTATCAATAGAATATTCACCGTATGAGTCTGGATTGGATAGATTTATTCATCCTAATAAAGGAGATTTTATAGGCCGTGCGGCATTAGATAAATGGAGAGCAAAAGGTTTTTCAAATAAATTAGTGACTATGGAAATACATGGAGTTACCGATGCTGATGTTTTGGGTAATAACCCAATTTATGACAATGGTTCAGTAGTAGGTAGAGCAACAAGTGGTGACTTCGGTTTTAGACTAAACAAATCAATAGCTTTAGGGATGGTTAAGCCAGAATTAGCTAAGGTTGGACAAAAATTAAAAATAGATATTCTTGGTAAAATGCATGAGGCCTCTATAGTAGAAGAGTCGCCTTACGATTCTGAAAATAAATTACTGAGAGCTTAAATGAAAATCCTCGTAGCTACTAAAAGAGTAATAGATTACAACGTCCAAATCAGAGTAAAAGAGGATGGATCAGGTGTTCATACAGACAATGTTAAAATGTCAACTAACCCACCAGATGATAATGCAGTTGAGGAGTCGGTTAAACTTAAAGAATCTGGAAAAGTAAAAGAAGTTGTTGCAATTACTATTGGTGAAGATAAAGCTCAGGAAACAGTTAGAAAAGCACTTGCAATTGGTGCAGACAAAGGGATCCATGTTAAATCCGATAGTTATATTGAACCACTAGGCATTGCTAAAATTTTAAAAAAGATAGTTGAAAAAGAAAAACCAGACATGGTTTTTTTAGGAAAACAAGCTATTGATGATGATTGTAATCAGACTGGTCAGATGCTTGCAGCTATGTTAAATTGGCCACAAGCTACTTTTACTTCAAAAGTAAATTTAAAAGATAAATCTATTGAAATAGTTAGAGAAATCGACGAAGGGCTTGAAACCGTTGAAGTGAACTTACCAGCAATAGTGACTTGTGACTTAAGACTAAATGAACCTAGGTTTGCATCTTTGCCAAATATAATGAAAGCTAAAAAAAAACCCATGGAACAATTAAATGCAAAAGATATGGGTGTTGACTTAACTAATAGAATTCAGCAACTTAAAGTGGAGGAGCCGCCAAAAAGAAAAGCAGGTATAAAAGTTGCTAATGTTGCAGAATTAGTAAGTAAATTGAAGAATGAGGCGAAAGTTATATAATGTCAGTATTATTAGTAGCAGAGCACGATAATAAAAATTTAAAACCATTTACTTTAAATGCAATTACCGCTGCATCGAAGATAGACGGTGATGTTCATGTATTAATTGCTGGATCAGGTTGTGATAGTGTTTCGAAAGAAGTAGCTAGTGTCCCTTTAGTAAAAAAAATTCTTGTGTGTGATACTCCTGATTATCAAAATTATTTACCTGAAAATCTAGCTCCTCTAGTGACTAAAGTTTCAGAAAATTATGAACATATTGTTGCTTCAGCCAATACATTTGGAAAAAACTTTATGCCTAGGGTAGCTGCATCATTAGATGTATCGCAAGTTAGTGATATAATAAAAGTAATTAATCCAGACACATTTATAAGACCGATTTATGCAGGGAACGCCTTTGCAACAGTAAAAAGTAACGACAAAAAAAAATGTGTTACGATAAGACCAACCTCTTTTGAACCTGCAGAAAAATCAGGGGGGTCTGCTCAAATTGAAAAAGTTGAGCCGACTGAAATACCTAATAATTCAAAATTTATCAAAAGAGAGGAAACAAAATCTGAGCGACCAGAATTAGGTACAGCAAGAATTGTAGTGTCTGGCGGAAGAGGTTTAGAAAGCGGAGAAAACTTTAAACTTATAAATGATATAGCAGACAAGCTTAATGCAGCGGTTGGAGCATCAAGAGCTGCGGTTGATGCTGGTTACATAAGCAATGATCATCAAGTCGGTCAAACAGGTAAAGTTGTAGTTCCAGATTTATATATAGCAGTAGGAATTTCAGGAGCTATTCAACACCTAGCCGGTATGAAAGAGAGTAAAATTATTGTCGCAATTAACAAAGATGGGGAAGCTCCAATCTTTAGTGTTGCAGATTACGGTCTAGAAGCAGACTTATTTAAAGCACTTCCAGAATTTTTAGCAGAACTGAACAAACTGAATACTATCCAAAAATAATTAGTTTGATATAGTAATTCCATGTCTAGAGAAGCAATGGAATATGACGTAGTCATTGTTGGCGCAGGGCCAGCAGGTTTAACAACAGCAATTAAACTTAAACAACTCGATCCTAATTTAAATGTTTGCATTCTTGAAAAGGGTGCAGAAGTTGGAGCTCATATCTTAAGCGGTAATGTATTTGAAACACAGGCTCTTGATGAGCTTTTGCCTAATTGGAAAAATGAAAAAGCTCCAATTAAAACAAAAGTTTCTAAAGAAAAATTTTTATTTTTGAGTAAAAATTCATCTTTAAGTTGGCCAACTTGGCTGCTACCAGCTGTACAAAAAAATCATAAAAATTATATAATAAGTCTTGCAAACTTGTGTCGTTGGCTTGCTGAACAGGCAGAAAAATTAGGTGTTGAAATATTTCCAGGATTTCCTGCAAGTGAAGTTCTTTATAATGACGATGGATCTGTAAAAGGTGTTGCTACACTTGATATGGGTTTAGATAAAGAAGGTAATAAAAAAGATACCTATCAAGAAGGCATGGAATTACATGCTAAAGTAACAGTTTTCTCAGAAGGTTGTAGGGGTCATTTAGGCAAACAATTAATTAAAAAATTTAATTTGGATGAAGGTAAAAATCCTCAGCAATACGGTATTGGTCTTAAGGAAATTTGGGAAGTAAGTGAACAACAACATCAAGAGGGTTTAGTTATGCATACTGCAGGTTGGCCACTTGACAACAAAACGTATGGTGGAAGTTTCATTTATCATGCCGAAAATAAACAAGTGTATCTTGGTTACGTAATTGGTTTAGATTACCAAAATCCTTATCTTTCTCCATTTGATGAATTTCAAAGATTTAAAACACATCCATCAATAAAAAAAATGTTCGAGGGAGGTAAAAGAATTTCTTTTGGTGCGAGAGCCTTAATTGAAGGTGGAGTTCAAAGTTTACCAAAAATGTATATGCCTGGAGCTTTATTAATTGGTTGTAACGCAGGAACTTTGAACATGCCAAAGATAAAAGGATCACACACAGCAATGAAAAGTGGAATTGTTGCCGCTGAAACAATCGTAGATAGTATAAAGAATAATACTGATCTATCTCTTTATGAAAAGAAGTTTAAAGATAGTTGGGCTTATAAAGAATTGTATGCAGCTAGAAATGTTAAACCAAGTTTTAGCTGGGGATTGATATTAGGGATTATTTTTACTGGAATTGACCAAATTTTATTTAGAGGAAAATTACCTTTTACTCTTAAACATAAGCATGCAGACCATGAGGCTTTGAAACCTGCAAGTGAAATGCTTAAAATTGAATATCCAAAACCAGACGGTAAACTAACTTTTGATAAAACTAGCTCCGTGTATTTAACGGGAACAAATCATACTGAGAATCAACCTGTCCATTTGAGGTTAAAAGATCCCAATTTACCTATAAATTACACATTAAAGAAATATGATGAACCGGCTCAAAGATATTGTCCCGTTGGGGTGTACGAGGTTCAAAAAGAAAAATTCGTTATAAATTCTCAAAATTGCATTCATTGTAAGACTTGCGATATAAAAGAACCTTCTCAAAATATTACTTGGGTAGCTCCAGAAGGTGGTGGTGGACCAAAGTACGGTAACATGTAAAAATTTGTTGCTTTTGTTGAGTAGAAGGCATATTGGCTTCCCAATATGTTTAAAATAATAAAAAATTCTTGGGCACTTTTTACTGGTTTCGGTATAATAATTATTTCGCACGGATTCCAAGGAAATTTATTAGGTATAAGATCAGTAATTGAAGAATTCAATTTTATAGCCACTGGAACAATGATGTCTGGTTATTTTATAGGTTTTTTTGTAGGCGCTAATGTAATCCCAAAACTTGTAACCAAAGTTGGACATATAAGAGTGTTTGCTGCATTTGCTTCGATGGCATCTTTAAGCTCTTTAGTTCACGTTGTATTTGTTGACCCTATTGTCTGGGTGTTGGCAAGATTTTTAACAGGCTTTAGTATGATTGGTATTTTTGTGATCGTTGAGAGTTGGTTAAATGATAGAGCGAACAATAAAACGAGAGGTAAAGTTTTATCTTTATATATGTTGATAACCTACATAGGTATGGCACTAGGCAATTTATTATTGAATATTAGTTCACCTAAAAATTATGAACCTTTTATTTTAATTTCTTTATTATTTTCTATAGCCTTAGTTCCAATACTTTTAACTAAAAGAAAACCTCCAAAGTTTAAGAAAACCAGTTCAATAGATATTAAAGAACTTATCAAAATTTCACCATTTGGTTCTGTTTCAATGTTTTGTACAGGATTTATCTTCGCGCCAATATTTACCCTTCTATCAGTTTATGCTGTTACAATGAAATTATCAATTTTTGAAACTTCCCTTTTATTAGTAGGGGTAATGTTATCTGGCGCGTTATTTCAATGGCCTATAGGATCCTTATCAGATAAGTATGATAGAAGGATAATAATAATTTTTTCTTCAATAGCTGCGTGTATCTTTTCAATATTAGCTATTTTTGTATCAGGAGCAGGTGCGTCTTTACCAAACTTATTTTTAGAAACAACTGTCAGTTTTAATTATTTTTCAACAGTAATGGATAAAACGAAACTTTTTATTTTTATAATCTTATTAGCTGGAGTAACTCTGCCTTTGTTCTCATTAAACCTTGCTTTAGTGAATGATCAAATTCCAAAAGAAAAATTTGTGGCTGCCGGTGGTGGATTAAATATTATTTTCGGTCTTGGTGCCATAGCAGGGCCAATTATCTGTTCTTCATTTATGAAACTTTTAGGTCCAAATGGTTTTTTTATCCATTTATTAATTTTTTTACTTTCAATTATTATTTTTGGATTCTACAGATTAAGTCAACGAAAGTATGAGGAAAATCCTGACTCGACTTTTACGCCACTTCCTACAAGTATTACTCCTTTGGGTATTGAACTAGACCCAGATACTGGAGTTGATTTATCTAACACAGAAAATGGTAAAAAATAATTTAGCTATATCAGTTGTTTTAATTGCAGGTTTGTTTTGGTCTTTTGGACCACTTATCGTAAGAAATATAGACGAGGCGCATCTAATACCATGGCAATATTTATTTTATCGGGGCTTTATAATTTTTTTAGTTTTAAATATTTATTTATTTATTTTAGAGGGATTTAATTTTACTAAAAATTATTCAAAAATAGGTATGTCAGGTATTATAGGTGGTATAAGCTTGGGATTTGCTAATATCACTTTTATTTTGTCCCTTACTTCCACCTCAGCTGCAGTAACAATGTTAAGTATAGCTGCAATGCCTTTCATGGCTGCAATTTTAGCTTATTTTTTTCTCAAAGAAAAAATTTCTTTTACTACTCTTCTAGCAATATTGATTTCGGCAATTGGGATCATTTTTATTTCATTAGACATTAAAGGAGACAGATCTTTATTCGGTTTAATCAATGGTCTGCTTTCTGGATTGGGATTTGCAGGTTTTACGGTAACATTAAGATGGCGAAAAGAGACACCAAAATTTGCAACAGTAGCTATTGCAGGTATTTTTTGTTCTTTTTTTTCAATATTAATTTTAATTTTATCAAATGATCATATTTTTATTTCTTTAAAAAATACTTCCTTATCAGCTCTGCATGGATTTTTGGTATGCACTGGTATCATTCTTTACGCTTCTAAATCAAAATATTTACCCGCTGCTGACTTGACTCTTTTGTCTTTAACAGAAGTCTTAGGAGGAATATTTTGGGTATGGTTGCCGCTGTTTGGAATCAATGAGATACCTAGTTTTAATACGTTAATTGGGGGATTAATAATCACCTTTGCTATTATCTTTTATGGACTTAATGCTAAACGCAAAATGTCTAAGTATTAATTAAATCCTCTGTAAATCAATAAATCTTTCTTTAAAATAATTCTCATAAGATCTATTACAGGTTACTAAAAATTTTTCATCAAGGTTGTAAATATGACAATCAATTCTAGATATTAATGTCTGTGCCATTGTAAATTTTGGAAAATTTTTTGAACGAAGATCAAAATTAGTAAGTTTATTCAAAAATACATTTTTATTTTTACCCACAATTTCAAAATAAATTTGACCATATGAATAGTCAGAGGCAAGAATTTCATCATTGATATTTACATTCGAAATAAATTTCAGAATTTCTTTATAATCAGTTTCTTCTGTATATATTAAACTCCATTGGTCAAAAGAATTTTTAGCAAAAATATACTTTTCCTTGTTCGTTATTTCTAAATTATTAGACGGTGGTGAAATAGATATTTCTCTATTAATAGTTTGATTGAATTTATCTTTTCCATCCCCTCGAATTAAAACTTGTTGAAAATTTTTTTGAGTAATTTCTACACCATCAATTGATATTATATTTGTCATGATACTAGCCTTTTATTTTCAGGGTCGATAAAAACAGGGTTTACTATTTCAACAGGAATATTTTTTGTACCTTTTGAGGTAGATACATATAATTTCTTTCCCATTAATTTGTTGCCACCTTTTATCATTGCCATAGAAATACAGTGATTTAGATTTGGACTATGGTAACTAGAAGATATATGTCCAAGATAAGCAACAGGTGTTTTTATCTTGCTTGGCAAATTTTGACATTCTACAACATGTTGTCCTTCCTCAATAAATTGAGATTTATTTAAAGGCACAACTCCTACCAATTGTTTTCTATCTTCTCTAATTGTATCACTACGTTTTAAAGATCTCTTACCAATAAAATCTTTTTTCTTTTTACCAATCATCCAATTAAAATTTATATCTATAGGTGTTACAGTTCCGTCTGTTTCCTGACCAATAACCACATAACCTTTTTCAGCTCTCAGCAAGTGCATAGTCTCGGTTCCATAAGGAACCAAATTAAATTCTTCTCCGAATTTAAATATTGTTTCCCAAAGCTCTAATGCATGGTTTGGTGAAATATAAATTTCATAACCTAATTCACCAGTAAAGCTGGCTCTCATTATTCTGGCCTGGGTATTTTTATAGTTAAATGTTTTAAAAGTCATAAAAGGAAAGTTCTCATTACTGAAATCAATTTCTTTAAAAACTTTACTAATTATCTCTCGAGTTTTTGGTCCACTAATATTAAACGTTGTGAACTGCTCAGTTATTGAATTCAAATATACTTGCAAGTGAGGCCACTCTGTTTGAAGGAATTCTTCCATATGTGCTAGAACTTTTGGTGCTCCACTGGATGTAGTTGTTGCTATAAAATGTTTATCATTAATTTTGCAAATAATCCCATCATCCATTATCATTCCGTCTTCTCCTAGCATAAGGGCATATCTAGATGTCATTGGTTTCATTTTAGTAAAAGCATTCGTATACATTAGATTCATAAACTCTAAAGCATCTCTTCCTTTAATCTCTATTTTGCCAAGTGTGCTTCCATCTAAAATTCCAGCTGTCTCTCTTGTTTGTTTTGATTCTCTTTGAACGGCTTGGTGCATAGTTTCGTTTTCAAATTTTTTAAAATACCAAGGTCTTTTCCATTGGCCAACATCTTCAAAAATTGCATTATTTTTAATATGCCAATTATGAATTGGGGTTTTTCTCTCTGGATCATAGTATTCGTATGTGCTTCTTCCGGCTATAGCACCAAAACTTAACGGAGCATATGGCGGTCTATAAGTTGTTGTACCTACTTCTGAAATTTTTTTGTTTAAAATTTTTGAGACGATACCTAAAGAATTTATACTACTAATTTTCCCTTGATCAGTTCCCATGCTATTTGTTGTATATCTTTTTAAATGTTCAATT
>TARA_B100000963_G_scaffold69630_2_pt1 | contig 16614 bp, 14 predicted proteins | sample TARA_B100000963 | Tara Oceans TARA_B100000963 (sample SAMEA2622097) | marine metagenome | biome: marine biome (ENVO:00000447); feature: surface water layer (ENVO:00002042); material: "saline water (ENVO:00002010), including plankton (ENVO:xxxxxxxx)" | depth 5 m | reverse complement strand
AGAGGATCCGGATCATCCAGCATTCAACAATCTGGGGGCAGGAGCTCGTCAAGCGGACAAGGAAGCAGAGGAGCTAGGGGAACAAGGAACTAGTTTTGTTTGGGATACAACAGCTTCAAACCCTAAAAAGATACAGGGTATAATAAACTCAGGCTATGATGTTTATATGATAATGGTATATACTCATCCTATGATTTCTTATATTAGTAATTTTAGTAGAAGTAGAAATGTCCCTTCTGTTGCTGTTTTTTCAACTTGGAGAAATGTATATCAATTAATTGAACAGTATAATAAAATGTTAAAAGGTAATTTATCTATTTTTGTAAATACAAGGGAAGGTAAATTAAATAAAGAAGTAGAAGCGTTTAATACTGCTGCAAAAAATGGAGCTGTAGGTATAAAAGATTATTTAAAAAGATATAACGAAGATAATAGTATAGAAGGTTCATCATTTTTTAAACCAGTAGAAATATCTTCTGAAGAGGAAGTTGAATTTAATAAAGCTGTTTCCGGTATTAGTTACAATAAAGATAGTCGTGGTGAAGATAAAGCTTTGAAAAAAGAATTTTTAAAATCTTTCCAAGCAAATGGTGTAGGACCAGGAGAAGATAAATTAAAAGCAGCTTTAAAAAAATATAGGGATTCTAAGCTAAAAAGCGATGAAAGAAATGATGCAGTTTTAGATAATATCTCAGAGATGCTTTTCAGTCCTACTTTTCAAGAACTTTTAAAGCACTCTTCTGTTAAAGAAATAGATCAAAAAGTACAAGCATTTTTATCATGATAGCATTATATCCAGGAGCATTTAAACCACCGCATAAAGGCCATTTTCAAGTTGTCAAAAGTATACTTGATGGTTCTTATAATGGCGGTGTGTATGATAAAGATAACTATAAAATAAAAGGCTCTGAGTTTTTGGATAATAAATCTGATAAAAAACCTAATATAGATAAAGTAATAGTTTTTGCTGGAGGAGGAGAAAGAAATGGTATAACTAAGGAAGAATCAAAAGCTATATGGGAAATATATGCTAAATATATTCCTGAAGTTGAAATAATGGATGGAGGAGATAATCCAATGTTTGCTGCAAAAGATTATGCTAAAGCTAATAGTGATACTGAACTATACGCTATAACAGGTATAAGAGGCGAAAAAGATTTTGTAGATTTAAGAAGAATTACTACCTTTACTAATACACCAAATGTTAAAGGTTTAGCTATCTCTAACCCAGGGTTCATGCAAAGGGCTAGTGATCTTAGAAATTTAGCCTTAAAAGGTGAATATGAAAAAACTCGTGAATATTTCCCAGACGTAATCAATGATGATGAATTTGATAAAATAGTTAGTATGTTAAAAGATAACATAGTAGCTGAAGTGTTATCAAATAATATAGAAGGGTTCATAGATGAATACTTTCAAACTGATGAAAGTTTATGGGCTAATATAAATGCTAAGAAAAAAGCAGGAAAAAAATCTTCTCATAAAAATTCAAATGCTTATAAAGATGCTAAAAAAGCTGGTAAAGCTTTAAAAAAGTCTAAAAATGAAAATTACTTAGTCCATAACTTTGACTTTACTCCTTTTATGGCTTCACTAATAGAATTTATGGTTGATCAAGGATTAAATATTCTTCCTTTACCTAATATTATATTGAGAAAGGATGAAAAAGAAGCAAACGATTTTTTCTGTAAAACAGCTCATTACGACGGAGATAAAAAAGAAATAGTACTTTATGTTTTAGGAAGACATCCTAAAGATGTTATGAGATCATTTTCTCACGAAATGATTCATCATATGCAAAACTTAGACGGTACACTAAAACCAGTAGGTACCACCAATACAAACCAAAGTAATTATCTGCAAGAAATTGAAAAAGAAGCTTACTTAAAAGGAAATATGTTTTTTAGAACCTGGGAAGATGGTATAAAAAATAATATGAAAATAAATCAAATAAAAGTTGGAAAATAAAGATAATTTTCGTATATTTAGTAATAAACTATCTTCTAAAGAGGATTAAAAATAAAGGTTATGAATACAAGTATAGTAGACTTATTAGAAGCTTATCCTATTCCGGAACAGGAATCTACACCTAAATACCAAATTTATTGCGATATGGACGGGGTATTAACTGACTTTGAAAGTAGATTTTTAACTAAATTAAATAGTGAAGGCCCTAAATATTATTCTCAAAAAGAAATTGATATTATTACTAAACCTAAAGATTTTGAAAAGCTATATGGTATGGAAGAGTTTTGGAAATTTATTGATTTTCATATAGGAGTTAGTTTTTGGGTAGGTATGGAATGGATGCCTCAAGGTAAAGACTTGTGGAATTTTATTAAAAAATATAATCCTCAACTTTTAACTTCGCCTTCAAGAAATAATACATCGAGATTAGGAAAGAATTTATGGGTGAGAAATAACTTAAACCCTAAACCTAGAGTTAATTTTGCTTACTCTGCTGATAAACAAAGATTTGCATCTCCAAACAGTATTTTAATTGATGATAAAAAATCTAATATAGAAGAATGGAAAGCTGCAGGTGGTATAGCATTTAGAGTAGTTGGAGGAGATATTAACCCAGCTATTGAAGGGCTGAAAGAATTAGGATATGCATAAAGGAGGATTAAAAAAAGAATTTAATAAATCTGATGTTCAAAGAATAAGGAATATAGTTAATAAAGACTTTACTTCTAAAACTAAATTTCAATCTGGATATAAAAAATCTCAAGGTTTTCATGAAGAAGGTGATGTATGGGAAGAAAATGGCAAAAAGTGGACTATTAAAAACGGTATTAAGCAAAATGTTACTAAGTTAGATGAAGTTAAAAAGTCAATAAGAACTCCTTTATGCTGCCCTAAGTGTGGAGGTTCTATGTCATACTATCTGAGTAAGCAGATATATAAGATACATAAGATGTGTATGAATTGTTTTTTAGATTATGAAGATGTTTTAAAGAAAAATGGTTTACTTAAAAAAAATATTTTAAATCAAAGAAAAGCTAATCTTAAATTTTTTATTAGAGAGTTAGAACAGTCTTTAACTTTAGTTAGTAATGATACAAATGTTAATGATTTTGTGACTGAAGCAGGTGATGTTGAAGACTGGAAAGTAAATAAATCCTCAGTAAATAAAAAAGAAATAGAAAAAATTACTGAATATTTAGAACATCTTAAGAGTATGTTAGATTAGTATATATTTATATTAAAATATATAGCTATAACTTATGACCCAGAAAGAACTACTCCAATCTGTACTTAAAGAGCTCAACCACATAAAAACTCATATGCCTAACGGAGAACTTAAAGTTCTAGTAGAAGATATGAAAGAAATGAAAGAAGATATTACTGATTTAAAGTATACTCTTCTTAATCCTGAAAACGGTGTTATTGTTAAAACAAACCAAAATTCTGCATTCCGTGAAAAAATGGAAGCAGGGGATAAAGATTTTGTTGCTAAAATGGCTGAAGTTGAAGACCTAAAAAGATGGAAAGATGGAGTTAATAAAGCTCTGTGGATTTTATTCGGAGGTCTAGCTGCAGTTATTATAAGGTTACTAACTGAAATTCTTCAGTAATGGGAAAAAAGAAAAGAATACCTGCTGACGTACATGCTTTTATGAGAGAACTCATTAGAGAATCTCTTCGTGATTGGTTTAAAAAAGAAAAGTGGGTAAGAATTAGTACTGCTGGTAATATAGTTGGTCCTTGCGGAACTTCTAAAAATAAAAAGAACCCGGATAGATGTCTACCGGCTGCTAAAGCTAGAAGTTTAACTAAAGCTCAAAGAGCTGCTACTGCTAGGAAAAAACGTAAAGCAGGTAAAAAAGGAAAAACAGTCGTGAAAAATACTAAGAAAGCAACAGTTAAAAAAGAAAACGTAGCTCTTAATCATAATGATAAAGCTGCACCATACGGATCAGGATATAAAAAAGTTACTAAAGAAGATATAAGAAATTTAGTAGTAGGATTATTAGAAGAAAGAAAACCTATTTCTGAAAAAAAGAAAAAGAAAGATGATAGATGTACCCGTATAGCAAAACGTAAATATGATACTTGGCCATCTGCTTATGCTTCTGGAGCAGTGGTAAGATGTAGAAGAGGAGAAATATGGAAAGGCGTAAAAGAAGAAACTTTAAATGAATTAAACTGTAAACATGGAAAATATTTCTGCCCTCATGATAAAGTATATAAGTGTAGAAAAGGACCAAAAAAATCAAGAAGCTAATGCCTGCTAAATTAAAACCAAGTACTAAAGAGTATGCTAGAGATGCTCGAGGAAGAATGACTAATAAGTATATATGGAAACATTATACCCCTCACAACACTCCGACTGAAGAGTTACAAAAAATGTATCAAAGTGATTCTTTCAAAAGAAAGAAAAACATTATTAAAAGAGAATTAATAAAAAGAAATGCCTTTAACTAAAAAATCCGATGCAGGAGATTATATTGACGACTTTTCAAAATCTAAAGCTCCACAGTTTAAAGGAAAGTCTAAAAAGAAAAAGCGTCAAATGGCTATCGCAGCTTACCTCAGTAAGAAGAATGAGCTGGCTAATATTATTAAAGAGGTACTAAAAGAAGACGATCCAAAAAAAGGAACCGGTAAAAAACCTAAAGGTTCTAGTAGAAGATTATATACTGATGAAAATCCAAAAGACACAGTAAGAGTAAAGTTTTCTACAAGACAAGATATAGTAGATACATTATCTAAAACTACATTTAAAAATAAATCTCACGCTAGACAATCACAAGTAATTAATTTAATTCATCAAAGAGTTAGAGCAGCATTAGGCAGAGCTAAAGACCCTAAAGTTAAAAAAAGATTGAAAACTGCATTTGATTATATTAAAGGCAGAAAAGAAGCATCTAAAGAAAAAACTAAAAGAATGAAAAAAGAAGGAAAAGGTTTCGGTAGAGGTAACGTTAATAGAAGATATAGAGCTATCTACAAAAAAGGAGATAAGTTCTATTACGATCAAGATGATGCGTTAGGTCAAGGTATTAGACAAACCTATGGTCCTTTTAAAACTAAAGCAGCAGCAAAAAGAAAAATGCAAACATTCGCACCTGCTTTAAATTATAGAGATTTAACTGAACTAGTACGAGAAGTACTTAACGAAAAAAGTATACATGACCCAGTAAAACCCGGTATTCTTAAAAAAAGATTAGGTAAACTTTCGTGTAGTAAAGTTAGAAGTGCTAAATCTAAATTAAAAAATAAAGGTACTCATTATGCAAAAGCACTACAGAGATACTTAAATTACCATTGTTAACTATTAAAATATTAAATTAGGAAAGAATTATCTATTTATATTATATAGCTATATAACAAAAAAATACGACATGACGTACGAAGAACTAAAATCAAGATTGGTACGAGTTGAATCTGCTCTACAAACTATTTCTAACTACAGTAAAATTTCTAAAGAAGAAAAAACTGCTCTTGTTGAAAAATTCAATATTATTAAAGAAAATATTGAAAAAAGACTAAAAGTTTTAAAAGAAGCAGTTGAATTTCCGAAAGGAAAAGAAAAAGATGCTGCTAAATTTGCCGAGGAAAATCCTGAAACACCAGTAACTATAAAAAGTGAAGCTTCAGATGCACCGGAAGATATCGAATTCGATAGAACGAAAATGCCTATTATTGCCACAGCAGTCGGTAAAGCATTAGCAAAAGCACTTATAAGATTAGGAGATGAAATAGCAAGAATGAAAGCTCATCGTTTACAAGTTAATTCTTTTGATGTTTTAGTTACGTATAAAGGAGAAGGAGATGAAGATGAATTTTCTTTTCATATAGAAAACGGCAATTTACATATAGCAGACTTTAGTTATAATGAAAAATTAGTTGAAATAGGAGTAAAACCTTCAGGTGACCCGATTATTAATGAATTTAATCTTATTGAAGCTTTCATTAATCATTTTAGAAACTTAGAAAAAATTAGATCTACTAATGAAGATATAGACGTAGGACATGAAGATAATGAACCAAGCATGATAAAAAAGCAACTTTATAGAATTATTAAAGATGCTGAAAATCTTTATAAAGCTCTTGGTAAATACGAAGGCAACGCTGAAGTCGATTTTCCTTCATGGTGGCAAAATAAAATTACAAAATCTCAATCTTATCTATCCGGAGCTCATGATTATTTAGATAGTGAAGAAAACGTCAAAGATTCTGAAGTAGTTCACGGACCTTTAAGTTACGATGTAAACGAAGGGACTGATATGTATGAAGGGGATAAGTTTTCAATGAAAAGATTTGCAGGACCAAACGGTATAGCTTTACAAATAACTGCTCCTAAATTAAAAGGAGGAGGCTACGAATATATTCAAATAGATGGAAGCGATGTAAAAGAATTTGCTAGAGCTGCAGTTCATGTTGCTCAAGAATTTCACGATATAGATAGACAGTTGCCTGTAAATGAAGAGAAAGGCGAATTCAAAAAAAGAGATAAAAACGAAGCAATAGAAGATCAAGAATTGCCTAAAGATAAATACTCAGTAAGGGAACTACAGAAAGTTTATAAATTGATAGTTGATAAGATGTTAGAACTTAACGATATCAGGAAAGAAAAAGGACTTGATCACATGTATATGGGCGGATCTGAACCAGGTAAACATTCAGTAAGAGATCATCTAGTATCTTTAACTCGTAAAAAAAGACAAGTAGAAGATGCTTTAGAAAAAGCGGTAGCTAATGTAGGTAAAGGTCAAGAGTTAAATGAATTTGTAGGAGAAAAGTTAGAAAAAAGAAATCAACCTTTATATGATGAATTAGTTCCAAGTTCTGGTAATTCAGATTTTATAGAAGGTGAAATTTTAAGAGCTATTAATAGAATTGTTTACCGTTGGTATAATGATGGTGATTTCTTCTATAAAGGATATGGAGCAGAAACAGCAGGACCAGCTCATGCATTTTTAACACAGTCAGGCGAAATAGATAGTACTTTACGGTCTACTCTAACCCAGATCTTTAATAAAGCAATCGGCGCACCAGAAGATGGTTATGAAAGATTACTTAAATTTGCTTTAGAGAAAATTTTAGATTATATTGAAAGTAAAGAAGGTAATTATACAAAATCTAATGAAGATATGTTTAATTATGAATCTGAATTTGAAGATGAAGAAGATGATTATGATGATTATGATGATTATAATGATGAAGAAGAAGAAGATGAGGATTACTATAATGAAGGAAAAGAAAAATAAGATATGCATAAATTAGAAAAACTCATATTAGAATCTTACGCTGAACTATTAAATGAAGTTGATATTAACGATCCTGCTTTAGTAAAAGCAAGAGCAGCTAAAATGAAAAGGGATAAATTAAAACAAGCTTCTAAACCTCGTGGTATTAGTTATGAGGATTCTTTAGATTTAAGATTAAAACTTCAAGATCTAGAAGATGAAAGAGCAGATGTTTTAAGAAATATGGAGCAAGAAGCTGAACCTGAAGGAGGACCAATTGCAGATGATTATGGAGCTATACTTAATGATTTAGATAAAAAAATTAACCACGTAATGGCTAAACTAAATCAGTATGATATGAATGAAGACACTGATCAAGAGAGTTTCGATTTAGAAAAAGATTTTAAGAAAAAAGAAAATATTATCATGTGGAAGGACATTCCTGCAGATATGCAAAAAAAGTTTTCTAAAGAAATCGAAGTATTTGGAAAGAAAGCACCAGGAGATCCTAAAAGAGATTATGTAGATAAAGAGTATGAAACTTATTATTTTACTACAAGTTACAAAAAAGAAACTGGAACAGTAGGTCATAGATTAGTTAGACTACCTTCTTATACTAAACTTTATAATTCATTTGTTAAAATAATCAAGGATATAAAAGTTTTAATGGGAGTTGACACAGTCAAAAATGATGCTGCAGCAAAAGAAATATTTGAAAATATTAAAACCTTATTTAGACAGCTTCAAAGATATTTGAGAACTAATCATCCTAAGCAATATGATCTCATGAAAATGAGAAGAATGGCTGAAGGATTAAAAAAAGCTAAAACTTTACTAGAAAATAACTACAACCTTAAAGAAGTTAAAGTATACGGAGACACTAAAATAAGTGATATGCTAGAAAAGCTAGCTAGAAGTATAGGTAGAGAAAAATTTGCAATGCATATACTTTACGATATGCCTAAACATGTTAAAAGGCAAATTCTTGATGCATTAGATTTTGAAAAAGGAGGTATATACAATATGGATACAGTCTACTCTGACTCTATTTTAGAGCAGGAAGAAACAGATAGCAATCCAGGTAGATTAAATAATATCAAGACTTTTGGAAATTTACAAAGGTTTATCAAAGATGCTAAAAGTAGAATACTAGGTAAAAAAGTTGGAGGAGCATTAGATGCAGCTATAGGATTTATACCCGGTTTAGGAAATGTAAAAACAGGTATAGATGTTATTAGAGCTTTAGCTAAAAAACAAGATGGTAAAACTACTAATACGTTTTTAGATAAGATGGATATTGATGATAAAGCATCAGCAATTGTTGATGATAAGGTTGAGGCTAACTTTATTAACTATATGCATAAAAGAATAGAGGATCAAGATCCTAATAAGACTTTACCTAGTAATTTTGATATGAATAAGTATTTTAACGATTTCTTAGCAGCAGAATACGATAAAAGAACTATTGATGGAATAAATAAAGTAACCGAAAGATTGAAAGAATCGGGTCAAAAAATATCTAAAGCTAATATGGACGGTTACAAAAAAGATAACTTAAAAGAAAGTTTATTAGATCAAGTTAACGAACAAGAACCTGAAGAAAAACCAGACTTAACTGCTCCAAAAGAAACCGTATTAGAAGATGCAACAGATCAAATGCTTTCTAAATTTCCAACTTTAAAAGCAGCTATTATAAAGTTACAAACTGAAGATTTTAAAGAATTTGTTAGTACTATTGATTGGATATCTCCAAGACCAACTACTTTTAGAGTTAACTTAAAAAATGGTCAAGATTATATTTTAAAATGGACTGGTAAAACTTTCCAAGCTCAAATAATGGGTAAAAGGTACTTTATTGATAAAATAAATGATTATCAACAAGCATTAGATAAATTAAATATTTTATATAAAGAAGGACCAATGTCTGGGGCTGGAGAAGAAGAAACAGCTGACCCTATCGATACTTCCGGAGGCGGAGGAGGAGGAGGAGATTTTCCTGGAGATGATACTGCTGGCGGAGGTGAAGAAACACCTGCTGCAGATGTAGGTGGAGGAGAAGAAGAAGGCGGAGCTGATTTAGCAGGAGAACCAGTTGATTTCGAAGAACCAGCTGAAGAACCTGAAGCTTAATTTTACGTTATGAATCTAATAGATAAAGTCATATTAGAGTGGTCTTATAGGACTGAAAAAGGATATCCTGATATAAATAATAAAAACGATTTAAAGGTATTTGAATCTTTATTTGGGTTTGATTTAAAAGAAGCTTATACTGAATTTCCAAAAGAAGAAGGGGAAATATCTAATTTAAAAGTTAGAGAGCTTTTTAAAATAGTAAAGTCATTTCCTGGACTACAGATAGAAGATCCTTTGGCTTTAGACCCTAATAAAAAAAATTCTCCTAAAATTACAAGGTCTTTAAAAAATAACGCTGCATTTATAGAGCATCTAGAAAAAGAACTTGATATAGAGATAGAAGATCCTAATGAAGTATTTAAATGGAATGGATTATCAATAACTTTCGGTGAAGGTTCAAGAGGTGGAAGAGGAGTCAAAAGCAAAGGATTATCTTTTGAAGCAGAAATAGCAGCCGATCTTAATAACTTTAAAGAAGGAAATAACGAATATACTCATTCAGGTTTAACTAAAGAAATTATAGATGAATTTGAATTAACTCCAACTAATTTTACAGTTAGAGAAGATGGAGGTTCTAATAAGAAAAGACCTTTAGTATTTACTGATAAAGGACCTATAGTTGGCTTTAGTGGTGAAAATATAGCTGATACATTAACAGATTTAACTATAGAGAAAGAAGGTAAAAAAATATATTTATCTTTAAAGTTTGGAGGAACATTAACTTTTTTCAATGCTGGTGTAGCAAAAGATGTTTTTCCTAAGGACGATTTTTCTGACGGAAAAATAGATACAGCCAAAGGAGTTGCCCTTTTAGAAACTCTTGGTATAGATAATGAATTATTTTGCAGAGTTTTTAACGAATACAGGGAAGATGGATCAGGAACTAATTTTAGCGAGTTCCATGAAAATGTCGAAGATTACGATAAAGATAAATTATTTAACTTAGTTGAAAGCGGAATAGGGACGGGTTATTATATGTTGAAAGGAGGAAAATCAACTGAGTTTTTCTTCGTAGGAGATGATTACAACAAAGCAGCATCTCAACCTATCTCAGGAATAAATATTCAATATGGTGGTGCAAGCGGTTTAGGAAAAAGAATTGATATAGTATTTGAATCTGAAAAATATAATTTTAAATTAAATATCAGAAATAAACAAGGTAAACTTTATCCATCACATATAATGTGTGATTATAAAGCTAAAAAATAAGTTATGGCTCAGAATATAAAAAAGATAATCGCACAAGAATATATTAAGTGCGCTAAAGATCCGGCGTACTTTATGAAAAAATACTGTTATATTCAACACCCTACTAGAGGACGTATTTTATTTAGTTTATACCCTTTTCAAGAAAAAGTACTTCATTTATTTAGAGATAACGATTATATAATAACCTTAAAATCAAGACAGTTAGGAATATCAACTTTAGCTGCTGCTTATAGTTTATGGTTAATGTTATTTCATAAAGATAAAAACGTATTAGCTTTAGCTACTACTCAAGCAACAGCTAGAAACTTAGTTAGTAAAACTATGTTTATGTACGACCAATTACCTAAGTGGTTAAGACTTACAGCAGTTGAAAAAAATAAATTATCATTAAGACTAAAAAATGGTTCTAAAATAACTGCAAAATCATCAAATGCTGATGCTGCTAGATCTGAAGCAGTATCTTTACTGTTAATAGATGAGGCTGCATTTATAGATAATATTGATGAAACTTTTACTGCTGCTCAACAAACATTAGCAACTGGAGGTCAATGTATGGCTTTATCAACTCCAAATGGAATTGGTAATTGGTTTCATCTAACTTGGGACAAAGCAGAATCAGGTGAAAATAGTTTTTTACCTATCAAACTACCTTGGACAGTTCACCCTGAAAGAGATCAATCCTGGAGAGAACAACAAGACTCAGATTTAGGTCCTCGTATGGCTGGTCAGGAATGTGATTGTGATTTTTTAGCTTCAGGAGATACAGTATTTGAACCAGACGATATGTTATTTTATGAAGAGACTTATCAAAAAGAACCTTTAGAGAGAAGAGGGGTAGATGGAAATTTATGGATCTGGGAAGGAGTAGACTACACTAAGTCTTATATGGTAGTAGCTGATGTAGCTAGAGGTGACTCTACTGATTATTCTGCATTTCATATATTTGATATAGAAACTTGTACTCAAGTAGCTGAGTATAAAGGTAAGTTATCTCCTAAAGATTTCGGTAATGTTTTAGTTGGAGTCTCATCTGAATATAATGAAGCTCTTCTAGTAGTTGAAAATGCAAATATTGGGTGGGCTACTATAGAACAAATATTAGAAAGACAGTATAGTAATTTGTATTATAGTTCTACATCTCAAATGGAAACCGTAGAATCTTATATGACTAAATATGAAAGAGATAAATTAGTACCTGGATTTACTATGTCAGTAAGAACTAGACCTTTAGTAATAGCTAAAATGATAGAGTATATTAGAGAAAAAGGAGTTACTATTCAATCTAAACGCCTTCTTGGGGAAATGAGAGTATTTGTTTGGAAAAACGGTAAACCTCAAGCTCAAACTAAATATAATGATGATTTACTTATAGCGTGTGCAACTGCACTCTATGTCAGGGATACTGCATTACGATTAAGACAGCAAGGAATGGATTTAGCTAGAGCTCAACTATCATCTTTCCAGAATCTTAATGCTAAAAATAAAGCTGTTATAAAGACAGTTGGAAATCAGCAAAATAATCCTTATCTTATAGATAATGGCTTTGGTAAAGAAGATATATCTTGGTTACTTTAAATGAGCTATTTATAATATATATTTAATTAAATAAATACCTAATGGCAGATACTTCATTATTTGGCAGACTTCGTAGGCTGTTCTCAACCGATGTAATTATTAGAAATATAGGAGGTAATCAACTCAAGGTTGCTGATATAAATAAAATACAATCTACTGGTAATTTTGAAACTAATTCTTTAATAGATAGATTTACCAGACTACACATATACAATAATAAGAATTTATATAACCCTAATCTTAACTATCAAACTCTAAGAGTACAGCTATACTCTGACTATGAAGCTATGGATACTGATCCTATAATAGCCTCAGCATTAGATATACTCTGTGACGAAGCTAGTTTAAAAAACGATCATGGTGAAGTACTTTCAATAAAATCTGCTGATGAGAATATTCAAAAAGTTCTTTATAACCTTTTTTACGATGTTTTAAATATAGAATTTAATTTATGGTCATGGACAAGAAATATGTGTAAGTACGGAGATTTCTTTTTAAAGTTAGAAATTGCTGAAAAATTTGGAGTTTACAATGTACTTCCTTATACTGTTTATAATATGTCTAGACACGAAGGACAAGATCCAGATGATCCAGCTAAAGTTGAATTCGTCATCAACCCAGAAGGTATTGCAAGTTCCACTGATCCTTACTATATGCCAAAAAATGATAATGTAGTCAAGTTAGATAATTATGAAGTAGCACACTTTAGATTAATATCAGATACTAATTATTTACCATATGGTCGTTCTTACATAGAGCCTGCAAGAAAAATATTTAAACAGCTGACTTTAATGGAAGATGCGATGTTAATTCATCGTATAATGAGAGCTCCTGAAAAGAGAACTTTCTTTGTAAATGTCGGTTCAATCCCTCCTGCTGAAGTTGATCAGTTTATGCAAAAGACTATCAATACAATGAAAAAAACTCCATATGTTGATCCAAAAACTGGTCAATATAACTTGAAGTTTAACATGCAGAATATGATGGAAGATTTCTATATTCCTGTAAGAGGAGGAGATGCTTCTACTAGAATAGAAACTACTAAAGGTTTAGATTACGACGGTACAAATGATATTGGATACTTACAATCTAAGCTTTTCGCTTCACTAAAAATACCTAAAGCTTATTTTGGTTATGAAGGAGAGTTACAAGGTAAGGCTACTTTAGCAGCTGAAGATATTAGATTTGCTAGAACAGTAGAAAGAATACAGAGAATAATGGAATCTGAGCTAACTAAGATTGCTTTAGTCCATTTATATACTCAAGGGTTTACAGGAGAAAGCCTTACTAATTTTGAAATTAAGTTAACTAATCCTTCTATAATTTTTGAACAAGAAAAAGTAGCTCTTCTTAAAGAAAAAGTTGATTTAGCAAATCAAATGAAAGACTCTAAATTATTTCCAACCGATTATATCTATGATAATATATTTAACTTATCTGAAGATCAGTATTTAGAGCTTAGAGACTTAATTAATGAAGATAGTAAACGACTCTTTAGAATATCTCAACTTGAAGCAGAAGGAAACGATCCAGCTAAATCTGGTAGATCATACGGTACTCCTCATGATTTAGCATCTATGTACGGTAGAAGAGCAACAGCTACTGAAAAAGGAGGTGGACCTGGTCAAATACCATCTGGATATAATGAAGTCGGACCTGAAGGAGGAAGACCTAGAGAAAAAATGTCAGTATATGGAACTAATAAAGACCCTATTGGGGGTAGAGACAGATTAGGAGTTGACGGCATGAAAGGAGGGTTCCCTTCTGATAATGAAAATATGCAAGAATCAGATAACCTTACTGCTAAACAAGTATACCATCAAATAAAAGACTCTTTTGGTAACAGCAAGAAAATAATTTTTGAACAAAAAAATGAAAAACCCTCAAAATTATTAGATGAAAATCAATTAAGAGATTTAGACAACTAATACATATTTATATATAGGAACCGTATATTATGAAAATAAAACATTCGAAATTTAAGAATACAGGTTTGATTTATGAATTGCTAGTAAAGCAAATAGCTGCTGATACACTATCAAACAATGAATCTCCCGCCTTAAATATTTTAAAAAAGTATTTTGCTGGTAAAACTACTTTAGCAAAAGAACTTAAGTTGTACGAGTATATACTTAAAAATACTAATTTAGCACAAAATAAAGCTGAAACAGTTATTTCAAGTATTACAGAAATATCTCGTAAATTAAACCAGCAAACTTTAAAAAATCAAAAATATAATTTAATATCTGAAATTAAAGGTAGTTATGATATAGATGAATTTTTTGGAATACAAGTAAGAGATTATAAACCTTTAGCTGCTCTTTACTGTTTATTAGAAGCTCAGAATAATAGTACTTTAGTCAGCCCTAATTTTTTAGTAAGTAATAAACTTACAATTTTAGAACATTTAACATCTCAAGAAGTTGAAAAAGAAAGTGTAAAAGAAACTTTAATAGAAGAGTATTCTAAATACGATAAAGATTTAAGATTGTTAACCTACAAAATTCTTTTAGAAAAGTTTAACAAGAACTATAAAAATCTTTTACCAGAGCAAAAAAATATTTTAAAAGAATTTATTACCTCAGTTAACTCTACTACTAGACTTAAAAAAATAGTAAATGAAGAAATAGAAAAAATTAAGTTAAAAATTGAAAAATTTAACAATAAAGTAAAAGACGAAGTAATAAAAATTAAACTACAGGAGGTAACTAAAAATTTAGTTCCTGTTAAAAAGACTGAAAAAATTACAGATAACCATTTAGTTAATCTTATGCAATATTACGATTTAGTAAAAGAAATGCAAAGATTATGAAAAAAAGCTTTATAATAAAAGCGGTTAGAGAAGTAATAGAAGAACTTAGTACTACTGCAGGAGCAGGTAGCTATTTATCAAAGTACGCCTTTGGTAAAAAAGGAGTTAAAAACAGAGCTACCAAAAAAATGGAAAAGCTGGGGTACAAAGTAATAAAAAATAAAAAAAGACCTTATAGTACTAAACTTATAGATTATTTAGATGAAAACGTTAACTGAAAAATATAATGCCATTTTAGAAGGTAAATTTTCTAAATCTCAATTCCTCAAAGATGCAAAAAGAGAATTACCTAGACTTATTTCTCCTTACAGTGGATACCAAGATACTGTCCAAATTTTAAAATCAAAAGGATTTATTTTTGAAGCTAAGAAAGAAGAGCCTTACACATCTTCAGCAGAGATAGAGTACTCTAAAATAGACGGTATTGACAAGTTTCCTATGCATGATATAGAAAGAGGTATTGATTATGAATTAGAAGCAGCAGGATTTGACTCAGTTACTTTAAAAGGTATTACTCTAGAAGATAAAGAAAAAGCTTGCAAAAAAGTAGTAAAGAATTTAGAAAAAGATCCTCTTTACTATATAAACCTTGTATCTGGAGAGTCTTCAAAAGTTGATAAGCATGACCAAATGGTTCCTGTTAAAAAAGGAAACGAAGTTGACACCTTTAATGGCATGAAAAAAGCTACTCTTAAAGAAAATATTGATTCTGCAAATGTTAACGAAGACTATGATGCTTATGATGACTATGATAATATGGACTTTAGTAAACTTAACCCAGGGCAAAAAGAAGCTCTTGATGTTTGGCTAGAGCAATACCATGAAGCTTACTTTAGAGATAGAGCAGGATTTCAAGCTATGATTGATAAATTTGCTGAAGTTGAAAATGCAAATGATTTAGCAGATTTCGTTCATCCTGAATTTGCAGGTGACGAGGGTGAAAGACAGTATTTTATAAGACAATTAGAAAGAGCTTATTTAGATAATGACCAACCTTTAGATGAAGCAGAATTAACTCCTCTTCAAAAATATGTTTTTGATTACGAAAAAGATATAAGTGATAAAGTAGATGATAATACTTTACAAGCAATTAAAGGTTTAAAAAATGCTGATGATGTCTATGATTATTATGCTAATGAAAGAGGATGGGAAGATGATGAGGATTTAAAAGATGATTTAAAAAATATTTACAAACAAGTTAAAGATAAGTTCATTAAAGAAGGTGAAGGTGATGATCATCACTATGTTAAAGTTCCAAAAGCAGAGTATAAAAAAGCAATGTCTATTTTAGACGGAGCTTCTGATGGAAACTTTGTTAAGATGGATATGGTTGATAATGATGGAGCAGGTAACGTAATTATATACTTTGATTTTAGTGACGGATATATAGCTTCAGGTCAAGCAGATGCTTATATGTATGATGTAGTAATGGACCTAAAAGCACAAGATGTAAATGTAACAGATCATAGTGCTAAAGTAGAAGAAAGAGCAGCTAAATCAGTAAAGGATGTTATAGATCCTCATGATTATGTAGAAATAGGACAAGGATATTTAAAAGGATTCAAAAGACCTCATTCATTAAAAGATGCTGATCTAGAAACTTTAGGACGTAAGATAGTAAAAGTCTTAGCCAAAGGAGATATTGAAAAAGCTAAACGTACATTTATAGATGAACAGATGTCAGATGAA
>TARA_B100000963_G_scaffold318966_1_pt1 | contig 16637 bp, 17 predicted proteins | sample TARA_B100000963 | Tara Oceans TARA_B100000963 (sample SAMEA2622097) | marine metagenome | biome: marine biome (ENVO:00000447); feature: surface water layer (ENVO:00002042); material: "saline water (ENVO:00002010), including plankton (ENVO:xxxxxxxx)" | depth 5 m | reverse complement strand
TTACTCTTTGACCAAATTATTTGTCCAAATGCACTACAATTCTGACAAGTCAGTTGCCATTCTTCTTTTTCAGAATTACATGAAGAGCACTTCCATTTTGGATCAGGTATAATATTTCCATCATCACTGAAGGATTTTGGCTCTTTAGTTCGTTCAGAGATCTTTTTATATAAACTGATTACACGATGATCTCTTTCAGTTTTTCTAATTTGATCAAGATATTTCTGAGCCTCTCCCCAAATTTTTGCTTCAAAACTTGCAAATGCTAAGCCCAACTTAGTTTCATTTGATTTCTCATTAACATGTTTTTTTAAAGTTTTAACAATCAGTCTATATCGTTTTAAGGCTTCTTTGTCTCCTTGGGCTTTATACTGCATGAAAGTTTTAATAACTTCAAAACATAAAAGTTGACACCATGTTTTGCCCAACACTCCCACAGCTTTTTTTAAATTTTGCTGATCTATATAAAATTTTATAGTTTCGTTTACTACTGGTACAGATTGATTAGATAGTTTATATGCATCTAAAACTTCATCTCCAATTAAAATCTTTAAATTTGCTAAATTACTTTTAAGTTGATCTGGAATTTTTTTTAAATTATTTATCGTATCATGAGCGAGCTTCCAGTTTTTTTCAAATGCATAAATTCTTGATAACTTTTCATGAAACCAGATATCATCAGGATACTTTTTACATAAATTTAAAAGGGCACCTTTTGCTTCCTTTTGATTATTATTTTTAAAGAACAAAACTATTTTTCCTCTTTCAGCAACATACTTAGCCCTAGGAATAGATTCAAGAACTCTTAAGTATTTTAATGATTCATTAAGATCGTTTTTAATAAGAGATGAGTTAAAAAGCATAAAGGCAGTAAAAAAATCATTTTTCAAATACTTTTTAAGCATCCTTGAATTTTTCTCTATGTTACTTGAATCTCCTGTCAGAAGTGCTCCAGCAATATTGTCCAAACTATTATTTGCCAACTGAAGATATTTTTGGTTTCTTTTAATACGAAAGTTTTTAGGTATATTTCTTATTGATGTGAAAGTATATACGACAAATAAAATGGTTGAAATAACAACAACAAAAATGAATGAAAGACCTAATAGATTAGTTTCAAAAAAATAATTTTTCCAAAATATTTCTACTTTTCCTGGGTTTTCAGATAACCAAACTAAAATGGAAGAAGTAATTAATAAAATTATAAAAAGTTTAAAAACTTTAATCACTACCTTCACCAACGATTTCAAGTAATTGAGATTCTAACAATCTTAATTTTTCTTGAGTATTAGAAAGTTTTGAAGCATCTTCAAGCCAAATATCAATTTCATTATCATCAAAATTGGACAGTTTAAAACTTTCTAAGGCTCCTTTTAAGTTTCCAATAATTAGATATTCTTTTGCCTTTTCTAACACTTTCCTGAAATTAACAGTTTCATATGGGATCTTCTCACTTTTTTCTGAATAATCTTTTATTCTAGTTACTTTATAGGTGCTTTTAAAAATATCCTTGATGTAATTTACAAAATTTTCTTTTGAATTAAAAATCTCACTGAATTCTCTTGAACTTTTATCAAAGTTAGTATTTATAAATCTATCAATATCTACTTCATAAAAATTAATTTTTTCGTTAAGTCTATCTAACAAATTTTCAACCTTAACTACATCAGAGGTTTCCACACCTTGTAAATTTATAATAGTACTTTTTACTTCAGGCTTATTATTAAAAATTGAAATTAAAGTATCCAATTCCTTCTTGAAACTTTGTCTTCCATCAAATTTATTTTTTAAACTTAATAAACAATTTAAAATAATATATTTTTCAGCATAATAAAATTCTGAATTTACTAATGTTCTGCTCTCGTAATTATTTAGTTGTTGAGTTAAATCTGAAATTTTTTTATTTGCTTTAGAGAGCTTTTTAGCATTTTCTAATGATTCTTTATTCAAAAAATCAATGCTTTCTTTTAAATAGGTTATTTGTTCATTAAAGTTATTACTCTCATTTTTATTAATATTTTCTTCCACTCTATCAGGAGAGCTTGATCCATTATTATCAAAATTTTTAAAAAGGAATTCTTTTACTTTTAAATTATTTAAATAAAAAAAAATCAAGATTGTGGTAAGAAAGATAGATAAAATTATAATTACATATCTTTTTATTTTATCATTCTGTTTGTAATGATTTTTTTCCAGATCAATAAAATCACCTTTAGGGGGGGATGATTTATTTGACTCAGTCAATTAACATCTCCTTTTGACATACTTCTCTAATCAATTTTAGCATTGCTCTTTCGTTTGGTTGGGAACAAACGTAAACTTTTTTAAAGTTAAGTTCTTTTATTTCTTTTGCAATTGAATCACTTAAGGTAAGAATTTTTTTTCCCCTGTGGTTTTGCATCAAGCCTAACTTAGAAATTTCTTTTTTGAAAGAAATAGCCGTTCTTCTTGAAAATAATGTTATCAACCCATCCTTACACGACTTAAAAAATTTTTCAAACACTTCTGACTTCTGATTAATCATAACAGACTTATAACATCTTAATTGTTTGTAGTAGCAACCCTCACTCCCAAAAAAATTTTCTAAATCTATGTTTCGCAATGTTGAGGTAGGGTGAAGAATTTTGTCGCTTTGCTTTAAGAAAGGCTTCATCTTTATTTTCAAATCATTAGAGTCACCTTTAATATTAACGACGTTAGCGTATCCAATTTTTTTTGCTAAATTAAACGTTCCATCACCAATTACAAAAATTTTTTTTTTATGTTCTATTTTTTGAAAGTTTCTCAACCCATTTTTGCTTGTAAATAAAAGAAAGTCATAATCTACATTTTTGTCAAACTCATACTTACATTTAATTATTTTAATTAATGGAGCTAAATAGTACTCAAAAAAATTTTTATCTAAATACTCTGAAAAATTTTTAGAGTCTTTTTCTGGTCTTGTAAGTAAAATTTTTACTTTTTTATTTAATCTGATTTCTAATTTTGACACCTAATTTATGACTCTCTGACTTGAAATTCTTAACATCTAGATAAATTTTATCTTTGACGCACCTAGTACCATCCTGAGAGAATGCTATAAAATTAAAAATAATTTTGTCTTTATTATTTATTTTTTTAAGAATTGCGTAACCACCAACTGGGGTCTTACACGAACCATCAAGGGCATTTAAAAAAATTCTTTCACATTCAGTTTCAAGAAAGGTTTTGTTATGATTAAGTTTTTTAATCACTTTGTTTATATTAATATTTTTAACGTTTACCACTAATGCAATTGTTCCCTGTCCCAAAGCAGGAACCATTACTCGAGGGTCTATTGTTTTATAGGATCTATTTATAGATAATCTTTTAAGACCAGCATGTGCAAGAATAATCGCATCATAACTTTTTTCTTTAAGTTTTTTTAGTCTGGTATCAACGTTTCCACGTATATCTTTGATTATTAAATCAGGTCTTATTTTTTTTATTTGCATAGCTCGCCTTATTGAGGAGGTTCCAATAATTGATTTTTCTGGAAGTTCTTTAATATTTGAATTTTTATTTGAAACAATTGCATCTCTAAAATTTTCTCTTTTAAGTGTCGCTGCAATTTCAATTCCTTTTGGCAACTTCGTCGGCAAATCTTTTAGAGAATGAATTCCTAAATTGATTTCGAATTTTAATAGTGCTTCATCGATTTCTTTTGAAAACAAACCTTTGTTACCAAGATCAGAAATTTTTTGATTTAAAAATTTATCTCCAGTTGTTTTAAAAAATTTTTTATGAATTTTAATTCTTGAAGAAAAGTTTTTACTGAGCTGGGTTTCAAAAATATCAATATGCTTTTTTGCTAAAAGACTTTCTCGTGATCCAACAATTATATTTTCAGAAATATTATACATATATCTTATTTTACTATTATTAAAAAATATTTAAGTAATTATTAGAAAATTATTTAAATACATAATTTTTTAAAAATAGAAATCTTACTAGAAATATTGTTAATGATGAAATGATAATACTAACAATTGGAATAATAAAAAAAAAATTTGATAAAAGTATTACAAAAAAATAATCCAGAATTTTCAGTGTCCAGGCTGTTTCGAAAAATTTAACAAAACTTTTTCTTCTACTTTTGCCAAAACTTATCAAACTATGATAAAGCCAAGATATAAAAAAAAGAAAAATATGACAAAATAAATAGGCATATTCAATTGCCATTAACTCCAATGTATCATTTAAATAAATTAGGAATATTTTAAGAGTAAAGAAGAAAAAACTTCCAATGAATACGTATAGAAATTCTTTGTTTTTAAATAATTTTTGAATTTCTTTTTCAAAATTTGGCATATACAACTATATTCCAGCTTAATTTTTTTAAAGGTCCTATTAAAATCTTTTCTAAAATTCTCTCAAAAAATAAAAAAATAAAAGATATGGGAATAAAAATGAAAAGGGGTTTCATTACCACTTGAGCTATTATTGGTGTTATAAAACCGCTGTAGCAAAACTTGATGTTTTTCATTCCTGACTTATTAAGTATGTCCTTTAGTTGTGGTTCTGAAAAAAAAATCTGATTGGATGAATAGCTTTTATCTATTTTCATTCTTAACTTTCTAGCGACTTGAAATAATTTATTTGCATTTTGAGGTTCTCTTGCAATAAAAATTGTCCCTTTATCTATTTTTCTTTTTAGAATACCAAAGATCTTAGTTATCTCTGTCATATGATGGAGAGCACCATCCATTAACACTAAATCGATTTTTAATTTTTTGGGAATCTTAAAATCTTTAATATTAGAGATATGAAACTCAACATTTTTAAGATCTTTACAAAACCGTTTAGCAATTCTTATCATTTCTGATGAAATATCTACACCAATATATTTTGAGTATTTATCTTTTAAGTAAAGCGCATTCGCCCCGACACCACATCCAATGTCTAAAATTACAAATTTTTTGGTTAAGAAGTTTTTATTGAAAGCATTTCTTATTATATCTCTTCTACATAATTTAGATGGCAGATAAGTATCTCTTAGCGTTTTATGGTCGGCAAAATTATTATAGTGTAATTTTTCTAAGTTTTCTTTATGAATACTTTTTTTCATTAGTTTAACTTCTTATTTATCATTTTGATCTTTATTTAAATTGACAATTAACTCTCCTAGTAAACCTGCTAAAAGAGATTGCCCTCCCACAATCGTTAATCCAATTATTAAATTTACATTTTCTATAATTTTTTCAGAATATCCTAACATCCAATTAAAAAATTGGATAATCGAAATTAGGAGGGCTAATGACAATAAAAAAATTCCGATTTTTCCAAAGGTTTTTAAGGGTCTAAAATAAATTAATAATGTCAGAATTTGTGTTAATGCTAAATAAATATATTTTAGGCTTACAAATGAATTACCCTCAAATCTCTTAAAGAAGGTAACATCTATTTGCTTAAATTTTAAACCTGCATAGTAACTGCTTAATAAAACTTGCTGAGTGTAATTGTAATCACCAAAAATTTTTAAATCTTTAATACATATTTTTCTAATTGCAAAAATTCCTGGTTGACTATCTTCAATTTGCCAACCTGTCAGAAATTTCATTAATTTTGAAAAACAAATGTTTCCTAATCGTCGAAGTATTGGCATTTTATATTTAATTTTTTTTTTTCTATTCCCATAAACTAAATCATATTTTTCATTTGTTATAGGTTTTATAATCTCGGATATATCCTTTGGATCATGCTGACAATCTGCATCAATTTTTACAACTAAATCCGTTTTAAAATTTTTTGCTAAATTTAGCCCTGTTCTTACCGCGGCACCTAAGCCTTTGTTAGAAGAATGCTTATGAATTAAAACTTTTTTAAATTTAGACGCAATCTTAACTGTTTGATCAGTAGATCCATCATCAATTAACAAAATTCTTTCGATCCTTTTGTCATTTAATGTTGTAATATTTGTTAAACATCTTAGAATATTTTTTTCTTCGTTATAACATGGAATCAGAACTAAAACTTTGTTCATTTTTTCGTTCTCATGCTTAAATATAACGCTGTAGAAACTGCGAAACCGTAAACCATAGGATATCCATATCTTACATTAAAGTGTGTAAATAGCGAATGAAATAACAAATTAAAGATAGTTAGACTAAAAATACTTATATAAAAGGTATTTTTAAAATTTTTCATAAAAAAGAGAACGAAAAAAGGGAAAAAGATAAAACAATATTTTAAACCTCTCCAACCCATTAAAATTGAGACTTTGAAGTTTTGAAATGGATCACCTAATATTTTTTTAAGTAAGTAAATTTTTGCTTCATCATAATTCCTGCTTTGGATTAACTTTGCTGCATTTTTCCTAGCTACAACTCTAAAACCGTCTTCTGAATTAGTGACATATCTATTCCAGTATTCTCTAGAAATATTTTTTTCTATTAAACGCTGAATGCCTGGAATTGGTGCCCAATATAACATCCCACCCAAAAATTCCTTGTTACTCATATTGTTATGTTCATATCTATTAGACAATACTTTTACTGACCCACTTTGTGCAATCGAAAAAGAATCAAAAATAATATAATTTCTTAACATCCATGGCGAGATTAAAGAAATTAATACAAAAGAAAAAATCATAAGATTAATTAATTTTTTTTTAAAATAATTTTTCTTTTCGTAGCCAAAAATTAAAAGAACGATTAAAAAAAAGGGTATAAAATACAAAAATACATTTCTTGTTAGAATCAATAAACCTAAAAATATTGAAAATAAAAAAATTTCCCTTTTTTTTTGAGTTTTTATGAAGCTTGCTAAAAAATAGCTAGATATAGAAAATAATACTAAAGCTAATGACTCACTGTTATAATTTGCAATTATTTCTTTTGAAACTATTATCATGGCAATTATTGATACGGAAACACTTGCTAAATAGTTGGCACCTAGTAATAGGCAAGTTAAAAATAAAAAAACAATTGATAAAATACATATAAAACTGAAGATAAATGAAATCTGCGTTAAAAATCTGTTGCATTCCTCTTTTAATATACATTCTTTTTGTAACTCTTCTAATTTAAAGATAGTTACAAGACCACTTAGAAAATATGGATATCCAGGAGCCCGTCTCATCGTGGGAGTTACTTCTGTCGCAGGGTTGGGCTTTTGCAATGAAAAAATACCCTTATTAGTTAGGTTAAAAGAAATGTTAAAATATCCGTCGGCAGGTATTTTTAAATCTGATACTGTTCTTGTCCAAAAAAAAAACAAAGAAATTCCCAAAATTATCAAAATAAAAAGAAAAATTATATTTTTATTTCTTTTTTCTGGATATTTCATTTTTTTTAAGAAACATGATTATTAAGATGGGAATTAACCATTTTAATAAATTAACTAAATAGTAAAATTTAGTCAACTTAGGGTAATAGTCATATCTACTAACAACCACATTATTTTCTCTAGAGGTGTAAATTTCTCTTAAATTTTCAGCAACATTTCTATTGTAACCAGCAGATGTGTATGCTTCCTCAATTACATCAGAATTTGCATATAACGAGTTTAGATCTCCATTAATAACTACATTATAATCTGGGTCTAAAATATAATCTCTATTACCATCTTTAAACTGAACAACAACATGGCCCCCTAAAGATAATATTAAAGAATTTAAATTATTTTTTTTGAAGAAGTCATACATGGCCAATGAAATTTGAGAACAGAGTCCATAACCTCTTTCAATTATTTTTTCCCAATTAAATCTTTCTAGTTTAAGTGTTTTATTTGTTTTTATTTGCAATTCAATTCTTTGAAAAAAGAAAATTATCCAGTTTTCAGAAAATTCAAAAAGGTTGACTGCTGGCCAATAATGCTTGACACTTCCTGCAAAAAGATAATTTATCTCTCTTAAGTCCTTTTCAGAGATATTTTTTAAATCAATTTTTTTTAATTCAATTTTGGTTGAATGTGGTTCAAGTAAAGGAATTTTATTTTTATGGAAAACTTTTGAACTTTCTCCAAAATACGTTTTTAAAGGAAATATGTATCCATAAAAATTTGCAATTAAAACACTTAAACTAAAAAAAAATGCAATTTTTTTTAAAATATTTTTCATTGATTACAGGAGTTAATATATAGAATAAAAAGAATTTCCAAAAATTAAAAAAAGACATTATTATAGGCTTATTATTACTTTATAACAACAGGATAATCCGGTAGAGAAAAAGATTATGGCAAATGTGGGCGAAAAAATTTTAGCAGAAAATTCTAATTGGAGTTTTAAGGGCAAGGTAGCTAATAATTTTACCAATCACATTAAAAAGTCTGTTCCTCTATATGATCAGGGTCATGACCTTATATGCAGAATAAGTGATTTTTTTCTTCCCAATAACTCAATTTGTTACGAGCTAGGTGTATCAAATGGAAATTTAATTCATAAACTTGCTAAAAGACACGAGAAAAAAAAAATAAAATTTATCGGTATAGATAATGAAAAAGATATGATTAAAGCTGCAAAAAAAAAATTTACGAAACTTAAGAATACAAATTTTTATTGCAAAGACATAACCGATTACAAATTCAAAAAAGCAGATTTAATTATCTCGTACTACACTATCCAGTTCATTCACCCTAGAAAGAGGCAAGATTTATTAAATAAAATTTATAAAACTTTGAATTGGGGTGGAGCATTTATTATGTTTGAAAAAACAAGGGGAAATGATGCAAGGTTTCAAGATATATGGACCGCGATTTATTCTGATTTCAAAATTGAGCAAGGATACTCACCAGAAGAGATTATTAATAAAAGTAGAAGTCTTAAAGGAGTTTTAGAACCTTTTTCAATGAAAGGAAATTTCGATTTATTAAAAAGATCTGGATTTGAAGATATCGCAACTATATTTAAATATGTTCCATTTGCTGGAATTATTTCTATCAAATAATTAATTCTTAATTTTGGTCTTTAGATTTTTCCAAATTTCGCAATGTTGAAAAGCATAATTTTCCCAATTTAACTTTTTTTTTATCTTTATAAATTTTTGTTTTTCACGAATAATTTTTGAAATAATATCTGGAAAGTTTCTTAAGTTTTTATCAACTTTATATGTTATAAATTCTTGCAAATCGTTTTGAAATCCCTGAGGAACCATTATAGTTTTTATTCCTAATTGAATCGCATCTAAAAAACTCATTGAGCCCTCGTCATTTCCTAAATAAATAAGATAATCTAAATTTCCCATCTTATTAAGATATAATTTTCTAAAAAAAAATCGTTGAAAATCCACTTCAATTTTTTTTTCCTTAAAGGCTTTGACATATTTTTTCCAACCTTTACCAATTATTGATAATTTAAAAAGATGTGGATCTAGATTGATAAATGAATTAAAAAAATAATTTTCCTCTTTTCTTCCATCACTATAAAGGTCTGTAAATATTCCAAAATTTATTTTTTTTAATTTTACGTCATCATCTGTTGGAGGAAGGATATAAAAGATTTTTTTTACTCCCAATGATTTTTTTTCAATAAATTTTTTATGATGATTAGAAAAAGCTATACCCGCGTCAATAAATTGAGATATTTGTTTTAATTTTTTGAATCTAAAATCATCATTCACATGCGTTAGCATTGTCGTATTTATTGTATTTTTGGGATAATAACTTTTTTCTTCCTTTTGAAAAAGAAAAATTATGAAATGATTTACATCAACGTCAGTTCTCGGTTTTTTTGATAAAAAAACTGTGTGTCCGAGTTTAGTAAGGTTAAAAGCTAGTTTTTTTGAAATTTTAGTTAATATCCATCTTTCTTTATCTAAATTAATTATATTGATTCTCATTGTTAAATATTTCTTGTATAAATGTATCCTACTAAAACCTAATACTAACTTGGAAAATAAAGTTTTGAAAAAGAAATTTTTAAATGTTTGTGACCCACTTATCACCAAAGAGGCCAAAAAGTACGTAAATGAATGTATTGAGACTGAATGGGTATCGTCCTCTGGAAAGTTTCTAAATATGTTTGAAGAGAAGTGGGCTAGATATTGTGGGGCTGAAGAGGGTATTGCTGTGACTAACGGAACAAGTGCACTACAAGTTGCTTTTAAAAGTTTAAATCTTAAGTCTGGTGACGAAGTAATTATGCCATCTTTTACAATTATTTCATGTGCCCTAGCAATAATTGAAGCTGGTGCAAAACCAGTCCTAGTGGATTGCTATTCTGACAATTGGTGCATGAACATTAATGAGGTGGAAAAAAAAATCTCTTCTAAAACCAAAGCGATACTAGTAGTTCATATGTTTGGCCATCCTGTTGAAATGAAGAGAATAAACAGATTAGTTAAAAAACATAACTTATTTTTGATTGAAGACGCAGCTGAGGCACATGGAGCAATGTATGAGAATAAAAAAGTAGGTTCTTTTGGTGATTTAGCTTGCTTTAGTTTCTATGCAAATAAATTAATAACAACTGGTGAAGGAGGGATGGTTGTTTCAAATAATAAAATTTTAGCTGAAAGAGTTCGCTCCTTAAGAAACCTTTCTTTTAGATCAGATAGAAGATTTTATCATACCGAGTTGGGTTATAATTACAGATTAACAAATATGCAGGCAGCATTAGGAATTAGCCAAATTAAAAATATTGAAAAACACGTTTTAATTAAAAGAAGAAATACTAGTAGTTATAACGAAATTTTAAAAGGTATGGATCTTCCTTTAAGACTACCAACAGAAAGAAATAATGTAAGAAGCGTTTTTTGGATGTATGGAATAATTATTAAAAATAAATTTTTTAAAGCAGATTATCTTGCAAAAAAATTATATGAATTAGGCATTGAAACAAGACCACTTTTTTTAGGTATGCACCAACAACCTGTTTTAAAAAACATGAAACTTTTTAAAAATCAAAGCTTTCCTGTAACAGAGGAGTTAGCAGATTTCGGACTGTATCTTCCATCCGGTCTTAAGTTAAAAACTAGTGATATCAGAAATGTTTGCAAGGCTGTAAAGAAGGTTTTTGATGAATATAAATGATCAGACATTTCAAAAATTTTATTCAAAGTACTACGACTTAGTTTACGAAAAAAAAAACTATAAGTTTGAATGTAAAAGGATAGAGGGTTTTCTTAAATATAAAGAAAATGTAAAACATATTCTTGAGATTGGATGTGGAACTTGTTCACACTCCATTCTTCTATCAAAAAAGGGGTATGATATAATAGGTATAGATAATTCTAAAGAAATGATAAAAGTAGCGAAAGAGAAGATTAAAAAAAAAAAAATCAAGAATATCACTCTTTACACTCAAGATGCTGAAAAATTAAATACGATTACAAAAAGAAAGTTCGACGCCTTGCTTTTATTATTTAATGTAATTGGATACATAAAAGACTTAGATTTATTTTTATTTAATATAAAAAAAAATTTAAAAAGAAATTCATTATTAATATTTGATTTTTGGCATGAAGCAGGTATCAAGCATGCTGAACCGACAAAAACAATAAAGAAATTTAATTCAAAGGGAATTGAACTTCAAAGAAATTCATTAGGAAAAAAAATCATACAAAAAAATGCTATTAAAATTGACATAGAAACTTCTATTTTTAAAAGTGGAAAATTTCTAAAAAAATTCTCTGAAGTTCATTTGGTTAAATACTTTAATTTAAATATTTTAAAAAAAATCATCGAAAAAAATAATTTTGAATTAATTAAGTTTGAAGATTTTAATGAAGAAAACCTGTCGCCTAAAATAAATTCTTGGAACGCATATTGTGTAGCACGGTTTTTAGGCCTTGATAATTAAAAAGTAAGACTATGAAAATTAAAAAATGTAGATTTTGTAGTAAAAATGACTTCCAAATGTTTCTAAATTTAGGAAGGTTTCCGCCTGCAGATCAATTTTTATCAACACCTTATTCAAAAAATAAGGCAAAAAGATATCCATTAGAAGTTGTGATTTGTAAATATTGCGGACTTGTTCAGTTAAATTATACGTGCTCTGGAAAAATCTTATATCAGCAAAATTATCCATACGAATCCGATATAACTAATGAAGGGAGAAATCATTGGAAGGCTTTTGCTAAAGATATTGCAAAAAGATTTAAATTAGGGAGTAATGATCTTGTAATGGATATTGGTAGTAACGTTGGAGAACTATTAATAAACTTTGCTAATCAAAAAATTAAAGTCTGTGGAGTTGATCCTGCTAAAAATATTGCAAAAAAAGCTATCAAGCGTGGAGTTCCCACAATTACTGAATTTTTTGACAAAAAAATAGAAAAAATTTTAATAAATAAAAAGATATTTCCTAAAATTATAACTGGGACAAATGTTTTTGCTCACATTAATAATATTGAAGGTGCTGTAAAAGTAATAAAAAATATATTAAAGCCAGATGGTGTTTTAGTAATTGAAGCCCCATATTTAAAAAATTTAATTGCCGGATTGGAGTATGATACTATTTATCACGAGCATCTTATGTATTTATCAATAAATCCGATGATAAAGCTTTTTAAAAGGTTTGAATTTGAAATATTCGATATTCAATTTAAAGATATACATGGGGGATCAATTAGAGTATTTGTAAAACACAAAAATGGACCATTTAAAATTTCTTCAAAAATAAAAAAAATTTCAAACAAAGAAATTAAAGAAAAACTAAATTCTATTAAAACTTTATCTAAGTTCTCAAAAAAAGTTGAATCACATCGAAAAAACTTGAGAGATTTATTAAAAAAGCTTAAATCAGAAGGAAAAAAAATTGCTTGCGTAGGAGCGCCAGCCAAGGGAATGACATTATTAAATTATAATAAATTAAATAATGATATAATTGAATTTGTGACGGAAGTTTCAAGACTCAAACTTAATAAATATTGCCCAGGCACAGATTTAAGAATTGTTAATGATAATAAATTAATTGCAAACAATATCGATTATGCTTTAATTTTACCCTGGAATTTTCAAAATGAGATTATGAAGAACTTAACAGAATTCAAAAAATCTGGTGGACGCTTTATAATTCCTCTTCCTAAAATTCAAATTATTTAAGCATTATGATAATTAAAAAAATCAAAAACGACTTTGAAGACAATAGAGGTGCAATAAGAGATATATTAGTTAAAGAAAAAATTGACTTCGTAACCATAATTTTTAACAAAAAGAATTCTGTTCGAGGTAATCATTATCACAAAAAAACTGTTCAATACCTTTATGTTCTTGAGGGTTCGGTTCTAGTCGCTTCAAAATTTGAAGGAAAAGAAATTGAAAAAAAAATTTTAACAGAAGGAGACTTGCTTCTCAATGAACCGTTTGAATGGCATGCCATCAAATCCATTGAAGACAGTAAACTTTTGATTTTAACAAGAGGTCTTCGTGGCGGAGATGATTATGAAGCAGACACTTTTAAAATCGACGAACCAATATTAACCTAGAATTTTTTTTTGTTGATAAATTTTTAAATTTGTCGAATCTTCAACCAAATTGAAGTTTATAATTTACTTTTTTGTCTTGAATTTAAAAAAATCTCTTAAATTTTGTTTAATAAATTTACTCTGCTGTAAGTGGTGAATGCAAAAGTCATTTTTCCTTGCATGTAGAATGATATATCTATAAATTGGTGTTAATATCCTTAGATAATGAAAAAAATCGCTTTAGTAACAGGTGTTACAGGTCAAGATGGGGCCTACCTCTCAGAACTGCTGTTAAGTAAAAATTATATAGTTCATGGAATAAAAAGACGATCCTCAATAATCAATACAGAGCGGATAGATCACTTATATTTCGATCCTCTTGAAAAAAAAACAAACTTCAATCTTCATTATGGTGACTTAACCGACTCAACAAATTTGATACGATTAATTTCAGAAATTAAACCGGATGAGATTTACAACCTCGCTGCGCAAAGTCACGTAATGGTTAGTTTCGAAACTCCAGAATATACAGCTAACGCTGATGCAATCGGCACACTGCGAATTCTTGAAGCTATAAAAATCTTAGGCTTGAGAAAAAAAACAAAATTTTATCAAGCTTCAACTTCTGAATTATACGGAAATTCCTTTAAAAAATTTCAAAATGAAAAAACACCTTTTTCACCGCAAAGTCCATATGCAGTTGCCAAACTCTATTCATACTGGGTAACAAAAAATTACCGTGATGCTTATGGTATTTTTGCATCTAATGGAATTCTTTTTAATCATGAAGGACCCACAAGAGGTGAAAACTTTGTTACAAGAAAAATCACAATGGGAATTGCTGAAATAATAGCTCAAAAAAGAAAAAAAATCTATTTAGGAAATCTTGAAGCAAAAAGAGATTGGGGACATGCCAAAGATTACGTGAAAGGAATATGGAAAATTCTTCAGCACAAGGAAGCGGATGATTTTGTTCTTTCAACAGGAAAAACTCATTCCGTTAGAGAATTTATAGAAACTGCCTTTTCGTGCGTAAATATTGAGATTAAATGGATAGGTAAAGGGCTGAACGAAAAAGGTATAGATAAAAATTCTGGGAAAATTTTAGTAGAAATAAATAAACAATATTATCGCCCTCTTGAAGTCCACTATTTGTGTGGTGATTCATCTAAAGCAAGAAAAAAACTAAAATGGAAATGTAACATTTCATTTAAAGAATTAGTAAAAGAAATGATTTCCAACGATCTAAGAAAACAAAGCATTGAATTGTGAATAAAGTTACTCCTATTATTTTGTCAGGCGGAATTGGAACAAGATTATGGCCCCTATCTACTAAGAATCTTCCCAAACAATTTTTAAAGCTCCCATTTTACTCGAAAAACAATTTATTTGAACAAACTATCTTGGGTCTTAAGAGATCAGCAATTTTTAATAAACCATTAATTGTTTGCTCAGAAAAACATAAATTTTTAGTTTTAGATAGTCTTTCACGAATTAAATCTAAATATTCAAATATCATTGTCGAAAAATTATCGAAGAATACTGCTCCTTCAATCTTAATAGGATCATTATTTTCAATGAATGTTCTTAGATCTAAATTTTCCCTTATCCTGCCTTCCGACCATTTTGTTAAACAAAGAAATTATACAAAACTCATACCCAGTAATATAAATGAAATTAAAAATCATATTATTTACGGAATTAAACCACATTTCCCCTCAGAGGATTATGGTTACATTAAGATTGCAGGAAAATTAAAAAAGTTAAATGATATTTTAAGTTTTCACGAAAAGCCTAATAAAAAAAAAGCAGAGCAATTTATAAAAGATGACTATTTTTGGAATTCTGGAATTTTTCTTCTCAATAATGAAAAATTAATTTCAGATTTTGAGAAATATCAACCAAAAATATTAGAAATTTCATCAAAGATTATTAAAAAACTAAAAAAGGATTTACAGTTTTTAGATACAAACCATAATCTAATGAAAAAATTGCCTGAAATTTCTTTTGATAATGCAATTTTAGAAAAAAATGACAATATTAAAATGATTAAGTTTGGTCAAGACTGGACAGATCTTGGTTCATGGAATTCATTGATGGATCTATCGGATAATAATATAAAACTTGAAAATAATTCAAAAATTTATAATAACTCAAAAAATTCTACTGTTGTAAGTGACAGAAAAAATACAATTTTAAATGATGTTGAGAATATTTTTGTTATATCGCAAAAAGAATCTTTATACATAAGTTCCAAAAAAAATGTTAATAATATTAAAGAAATTCTAAATAATAGGAATTTTAAATCTATATCAGATTATCAAAATATTTTTTTTAAACCCTGGGGTCATTACGAGACGTTTATAAATTCTCCAAACTATTTAGTAAAAAAACTAACAATTAAGCCTAAACATAGACTCTCACTTCAATATCATAATTATAGAACTGAACATTGGATAATAGTTGAGGGGATTGCGAAAATCACAAAAGGAAATTCCCAAAAAATTCTAAAAAAAAATGAGTCAACTTTCATTCCTTTAGGTTTAAAGCACTGCATTGAAAATATAGGAAAGGTAAATTTAGAAATCATTGAAGTGCAAATGGGAAAAATATTAAAGGAATCCGATATAATTAGACTTGATGACCCTTATAAAAGATAAATTAAAATTAGATGAAATAATAAATTGTTATTGAAACAATTATAAATAACAAAATAACACTAATTATTGCTGTATGCTTTCTCACTAAAATTAATGATTTTTCGCCATAATTATATACCAAATATGATACCAGAAAAAATCTTATTCCTCTAGAGACTGCGGATGCCAAAATAAAAATTAAGAAATTTATACCTAATATGCCCGAAGCCAAACAAGTAACTTTAAAAGGGAAAGGCGATATACCACCAAAAATAATTAATAAAATCCCAAGATTTAAAAAATTTTTTTCAAATTCGTTTACTGAGCTATAGATTCCATAAAAATAATTTTTTACAAACGGTTCAAGTGATTCCCATAAAAAGCTTCCAAGAAAGTATGCTACAATTCCACCCAACACAGAAAAAAGTGTAGTGAAAATAGCTAATCTAAAAAATTTTTTTTCAGTAATAATGAATGGAATCAGAAAAGGGTCCGTTGGTATTGGAAAAATAATGGATTCTATAAATGAAATAAAATAAAGAATCCATTTTGATTCTTTCTTTTTAAAGAATGTTTTCAATTTTTCATTAAAATTTAAATTTCTAATCACGTTTACCTTATAACACTTTTATGTATA
>TARA_B100000963_G_scaffold171905_1_pt1 | contig 16653 bp, 14 predicted proteins | sample TARA_B100000963 | Tara Oceans TARA_B100000963 (sample SAMEA2622097) | marine metagenome | biome: marine biome (ENVO:00000447); feature: surface water layer (ENVO:00002042); material: "saline water (ENVO:00002010), including plankton (ENVO:xxxxxxxx)" | depth 5 m | reverse complement strand
TAATTGTAAATTGGTTTACCTTGTTAATAGTATTTGTTTTTGACCCATTAGCAATCGCTATGGTAATTGCACTAAACAAATTAATAGGAAGACATGATGACAACGATACAGGCAACATTATTTCTGATGGGGATGGTGACACTCCTTCTGATAGTAATTTTTCTGAACCCATTATTGAAGAAGATGGGGAAGGAGTATCAGAACCAAAAGAGAGCGTGGACGACAATAGAACAACAGAAACAGAACTTGAAGAAGAAGAAGTACAAGAAGTTTTGGAAGAAGTGGAAGAAACACCAAAAGTAGAAAAAGAGGTTGAACGAGTTTTTGAAGAAAATCAAAAAGTAAAAGTAGAACCAAAGAAACATACATATAGTTCAGTAAGTAAAGTACCATCTACTTCGGTAGTTAGAAAACCTGGTGGCCTCAAGGGGTAAAATAAATCAATCAACATTTGGATATATAGATTTTTATTTGTATATTAGTATAAATTATAATTAAACTATGGACGAATTATACGGAAATGAGACAACTACAAGTTCGGAAGAACTTGAAGTTAGATATGAGAAGGAATTAGCAGACGCCGAAAAGAAACAAAAAGCAGAGTCATCAGATAAAGACCCTGACAGAAAACACTTTAGGCATTTTGATTATGGAATAGATACTCAAGATAATGTTATTATCATAGAAGGTGAAATCCAATCAGGTATGACATTTGATGTTATATCTAAATCAAGACTACTAACAAAACTAAATGGTGGTGATGTTAAGACATTTAATATCTTACTAAATACACCAGGCGGTGATGTAATTGAAACGCTTGGTCTTATTGACTTTATGAAGTCTCAAGAAAAACAAGGTATCAAATATAATATCATTGTTAGAGGAGCGGCTATGTCGGCAGGAGCACTATTGTTAGCTTGTGGAACGGGTACTCGTATGGCGTCCAAACACTCTAAGATTATGGTACACCAATTATCTACAATAGTAGTAGGTAAATTGAGTGATGTTAAATCTAACGCTAAGTTTAGCGAAGAGTTAGAAAGTGATTGTAATCAGTTGATGGCTGAATGTACTAAGAAGGATAAAGAGTATTGGGAAAACATTTCGTCAAACGATTACTTCATATCAGCAGAACAGGCATTAGAACTTGGAATCATCGATAAAATAATATAAAATGACAAACTTTTTTACGGCTGAAGAATTAGTAGCCAATTACGAAAAATTTAGAAAATTAATTAACCAAACATTCGAAGGTGATAGATTAGAATCACTAAACAAAATGTATGACCATTTTGAAGAAAGAATAATCTATACCCCAGCGTCATCAGTTGAACATTATCATAATGCATTTCCTGGTGGATACATTGACCATGTTTTAAGAGTTACAAGAAACGCTTTGAAAACATTTGAGTTACAAAAAGAGTGGGGATTAAAAATGGATGGGTTAACAAAAGAAAATGTAATCTTTACTGCATTACACCACGACTTAGGAAAACTTGGTTCGGTAGACGAAGACATTTACATAAAGAACGATTCAGATTGGCATGTAAAAAATCAAGGTAAGATTTACAAAACAAATCCAAACCTAAATTATATGGACCACACTCTTAGAACATTTTATTTACTAAACTATTTTGGAGTTAAGTGTAGTGAGGAAGAGTGGTTAGGTATTCAACTTACCGATGGGTTATATGATGAGACTAATAAAAAGTACTACATAACATATAACAAAGACCAAACACTTAAAACTCCGTTACCTCATATCATGCACCAAGCAGATATTAACGCAGCAAGATATGAATATGAAAGATGGCAAAAAGAAATGAGTCCACTTAAGTCGACTCGTAATCCAAACGGAAGACCATCTTCTAAAGGAAAACTTTCAGATACATTTAATACTTCTAAAACAACAACCGAAGATACTAAAAAAGTATTTGACGCATTTAAAGATATAGTAAAAGACTAATATGGAAATAGCAATAATAATACTTTCTATAACAACCTTAGTATTCGGATTTACTACTTGGAACTTACTAAGAAAAAACGAAGCTACTGAAGATGTCATAGAAGAACAAGAAAAAAATATTTCAGATTTTGCAAAGTTAGTAGATGACTCAATGAAAAAGATGAAAGACTTAGACACAAAAGGTGCATTTGAAAATGATGACGAAACAGGATTTGTATTTAAACAAATGTACACTATCATAGAAAAATTGGAAGGATACTATGCCGAGGAGACGCAAGAATAAAAGATATTTCACTAAGATTACTGAGATAGCTATAAACGCCTACAATAGTATAGACGATTATAGATTAAAAAATAAAATCTACAATAGATTTATTCACTATCCGTTTGATAAGTTATCTGAAAATGTTATTCACACATATAAAACATATTACTTTGATGTACCATATGATGATGTCAAAGCTAATGTTGTGGCGTTTTTAAATCAAAAGATTCATAAGTTTAACGGAGCAAATGGTAGAGCGTTCTCTTACTTTACGGTAGTAGCAAGAAACTATTTATTCAACGAGAATAATCAGAACTACCAAAGAATGAAACAAAAGACAGAAGTAAAATATATTGATACTTCAAGAAACATAGGTAATGAAGTTTATGAAAAAGAATTAAAAGAATCAGTATCAGACTTTTTTGATTTTTATGTTAGATATGTTGACGCAAACCTTTTCAAGTTGTTTGCGAAAGAAAGAGAACAAAAAATAGCAGACTCAATTGTTGAGTTATTTAGAACACGACACGATTTATATTCTTACAACAAAAAGGCTCTTTACATACTTATTAGAGAGAGGACAGGCGTTCAAACTCAATACATAACTAAAGTAATTGGTAAAATGAAAAACATTTATAAAGAATTATATTTAGACCATGTACAAAAAGGGTATTTAGAAATAAATCATAGAATCGAGGAATTCAATGACCAAAGACGATGAAATATTTAAAGGTAAATCTTTTTCAGATATAATGTCTGACATTTATTCTAATCAGAAAAAGAAAGACCGACAAATAAAACTACTGATAGCACAACTTGAACCAATGGTCAAGAACTTAAATGATGCCTCAGTAGTTGTTCCTTTAATAAAGGAGTATCTTGAAATATCCGTAAAGAATGATGACGCATTAGTTAAACTAGCTGCAATCGTACAAAGGATGATGAAAGATAATAATACAGGCGATGGAAACTATATGTTGTCTGACGAAGAAAAAAGACAACTAATGGACGCAATAGAAGAAGTTGAAAAAGACTTACCACAAGAAGATACAGGAGATGAATAATGCAAGGAATTGTAAAAGAAGTAATCTACAATGACTCTGACTCAGAGAATCTATATTCCATATTAGTAGAATACAATACCAGTGCAAAAGCATCACGCTCAGAGTATGCTTTTCCTTTAGACACTAATATTAAAAGAGTGCCGGTAATAGGTGAGGTAGTTAGTTTGGTAAAAGGAATGTCATCAGACTCATCACCAAATGTCGCTAAACCACAATATTATTTTACCACTCCAATATCATTACAAAAAAATATAAATCACAATGCATTACCAAAAGGATATAGTAAGTTAGAAAGTGGTGGTGCTAATTCTGATGGATATGCTGACGCATCAGCAGGAAATCCAAATGCAAGTTCAACACAAGCATTTAGTTTTGATTTTGGATTTGAAGAAGTGTCAGGTGTATCAGCATTACAACCATTTAGTGGTGATATATTAATAGAAGGTAGGTTCGGTCAATCAATACGACAAGGATATACACCATCAGGAACACAAACAACACAAACCCCATCTTGGTCAGGCGAATCTACTTCCCCTATAACAATATTAAGAAATACACAAAACTCAAGTGGTTGGAATAAATTTGTTATAGAAGATGTCAATGAGGATGACACTTCATTGTACATGACATCTAAACAAAAAATTAGTTTGAGTCAAGCACATCCTTTTTCATTAGGAGTAAAACCAGCAAACCTTCATGGTGACCCACAATTCTTAGTGAACTCCGATAGAGTATTATTAAATGCTAAAAAAGATAGAGTTATCTTGGCAGGAACAGAAGATGTAAATATATCAACACCAGCATGGAAAGCTGCGATGGATAATATGTTTACACAAATAGACGAAATTAAAAACGAACTCGATGCGTTAAACAATGCAGTACTTTCATTTGCAGGTGGAACTTCGAGTGGTGGTAAGGTTTTTCCACCACCACCAACAGGAGGACCAAATGTTATTTTAGCAGCACAATCTGCAACATTAGCAGGAAAAACAAGTGGTATAAAAGGAAAGATTGCAAAAATAACGGCAGAGTTAAATTTAATGAAACAATAATTATATAAAAAACTATTTATTATTATGGATACTAATAAATTTGTAAAAGCTATACAAACATTAATTAAAGAAGAGGTGAGAAAACAAGTAGCAAAAGAAAAACTTGCTATTCGTGAATCAATCATCCAAGAGATGAATACACCTCAACCAACAAAAAAGGCCAAAAAGCCAAATGTTAAATTTAAAGAAGGAAAGTTTTCCGATATGTTAAATGAAACAGTTGATAATTGGCCAACAATGGGTGGTGGTCCTTTGACTGCAAATAATGCACAAGGAATGGATAGAGCAACTATGGCATCGATGATGGGACTTAGTAGTTCACCAACACCACAATCAATGATACCAACACAAGATTCTGATGGAAGAGCAGTTGATGTAAACGCAGTAATGAATTCAGGAGTTGGACAAGCATTGACTAAAGATTATTCTCAATTAATGAAAGCGATAAACAAGAAGAAGGGTAGAGTATAATGGCTGAAAGACCCATTAAAAGGATAAGTCCTTTAGACTTGAGACGAAATGTTGCAGTAGGAGTACCATTCCCATTGGGCGGTACACCTATATTTAGTAGTACATTTTCAACACAAGACCAAGCGATATCAAATCTAAAATGTTTATTGTTAACAAGAAAAGGTGAAAGGCCTTTCCAACCTTTGTTTGGAACGGACCTTCCTTCTTTTTTGTTTGAACAAATTAACGACAAACTATTAAATGAATTAAGAGATTCAATATCTGATGATATTAAATTTTGGTTACCTTATATTCAAATGAAAGATATTGAGGTAAGCAAAGACGAAGACAGACATACTGTTTTCTTTTCTTTTACATTTTCAGTTGGGGAAAGTAACGCAAACGAGATAATTATAATAGAGATAAGTGAACAAGGTGGATTGTCAATAGCAAATTCACCCGTATAAGTTGGGATAAAATATGCCAGATAAAATTAAAAAAGATGTTAAGTTAGTCGGAAGGGACTTTGGTGACATAAGAGAAAATCTTATAGACTTCACAAAGACTTACTTCCCTCAAACATTTAATGACTTTAACGAATCATCACCTGGTATGATGATGTTAGAGTTATCTTCATATGTAGGGGATGTACTATCATATTATACAGATGTACAACTTAGAGAATCTATATTAGAACAAGCACAAGAAAAGAAAAACATATTTGCTATTTCACAAGCATATGGATATAAACCAAAACTAAATATACCAGCGACAACTACTCTTTCTATGTTTCAATTAGTGCCAGCAATTGGTACAGGAGTAAATGTAAGACCAGACTTTAGATACGCACTTACTATAAAAGAAGGTGCAACAGTAGTTGCAGAATCAAATGATGAAGTTACCTTTACTACAAATCAGAAAGTTAGATTTAATTTTTCATCATCAATTGACCCAACAGAAATATCTGTATATCAAGTAGATGACAATACAAATCTACCTGTAAAATATCTTTTAAAGAAATTTGTTCAAGCAACAAGTGGTAAAGAAAAAACACAAGAGTTTACTTTCGGTACGCCAAAAGTTTATGACAAAATAAAAATATCAGACGAAGAAGGTCTTATAGATGTAATTAGCATATCAGATGATGATGGTGAAGAATGGACAAAGGTAGAATATCTTGGACAAGATACTATATTTGAAGAATCACCAAACACTTCTGAATATTCATTAAGATATTCTGCATTCACAAGAGAAACACCCGCTTTACTTAAACTTAAAAAAGTTCCAAAAAGATATGTAACAAGAGTTACCGATGAGGGTGAAATACAAGTTCAGTTTGGAGCAGGAGTATCTGCTAATGCAGACGAAGAGTTACTTCCTAATCCTGACAATGTAGGTTCTGCATTGTATAACTCAAGTGGAAATCTAAATCAAGGATTAGACCCATCAAACTTTTTATACTCAAGAACATACGGAATTGCACCAGCGAATCAAACATTAACAGTAAGATACAGAGTTGGTAGAGGTGTTGAAGATAATGTAATTGCAGGTGATTTAAAATCAATTTCTAATGTAACAATAGAAACATCTGATATAGGTTTAGATGGTGAGTTATTTGCTGAAGCAAGAGACTCAATCGCAGTAACAAACGAAAACCCAGCAATCGGTGGTAAGTTTGAAGAAGAGTTAGAGGAAGTAAGAGAAAATGCAAAAGCATACTTTAGTGCACAAAATAGAAATGTTACAAGAGAAGACTATTTAGTTAGAGCATATGCACTACCACCACAATTTGGTTCGGTATCAAAAGCATTTGTTGCTCCTGACTTTCAAATCAAAACTCAACTTGATGATGGTCCTGAAAGAAATGAACAATATCTAAATCAACTAGCGATTAACTTTTATTGTTTGGGGTACGATAACAATAATAAAATGACTACCTTAAACCCTGCAACAAAACAAAACTTAAGAAATTATTTGTCTTATTACAGAATATTAACAGACGCAATCAACATAAAAGATGGATATATTGTAAACATAGGAATTGATTTTGAAATAGTAGTTAGACCTAACTCTAATTCAAATGATGTTCTTCTTAAATGTATTCAAAAACTTAGAGATTATTTTAAGATTGAAAAAAGAAGTATTAATCAACCAATATTACTATCAGACCTATATGTTATGTTAGACGAAGTCGATGGTGTACAGAGTGTTATAAGACCTGACAAAGATGGACTTGGTGGATTACAAATTAGTAATAAGTTTGGTGGAAACTATTCTCCTAGAAGATATGATATAAAAGGTGCAACAAGAAATGGTGTGGTTTATCCACCAAAAGACCCATCTATCTTTGAGGTAAAATATCCAGACCAAGATATTAGAGGAAGGGTAGTACCACTATTTTAAGGGTTAAGATATGATTTATAGAATATATTCAAATAAAGATACTACACTTTACGAAGACTCAACTCGTAAAGCTCAAAATGTAGGTAAAGATGAAATCCTTGAAGTAGGGAAACTATACCATACAGATAACACAACTCTGTTAGGAAATAGTAGAGCCCTTGTACAATTCGATTTAACAGAAGTATCAAGGTCAATTTCAGACGGAACAATAACATCACCTCATTATAGACTAAGATTAGAAAATGTTGAAAGTAGAGAAATTCAAGACAACTATGATTTATTTGTATATCCAATAAAAGAAACTTGGACAGAAGGATTAGGAGTAGAATCAGACACACCACATTTTGAAGAAGGTTGTACTTGGGAAAAAAGAATAACAGGCACAGAATGGGATATTGAGAACGCATTAGTTGGTCAACCAACTGACCCAGATACAATTAATTCTTTAGTAAACTATTTTAACTTCGCAGGAAGTATAGGTGGGTTTGAATTAGTAGACAAAATAAAAGGTAGTACAGGCGATGACCCAATACTAATCGCATCAGGTAGTAAGTTAGCTATGTCCGCATCAAACTTTGGTGGTGGTACTGCAAACCTATCGGCATCCCTTGAAGCAAACACAGTATATAATATTCATTTTGATTTTAACAGAGAATCATTAAGTGGTGTAGACTTTAATGTAATTAATCCAAGTGGTTCTTTACTAAGTAGTGATATTGTAGGATTCCAAGAATCTTTAGTTGCAACGGCAAATTATAAGATGGCATTTACTGCAAGTATGCCTGGAGTTTATAAAATACAATATACATTCTTCGATGACAATGGTACGGATGGTTCACAAGGGTCAGTAGATAACTTTTATTTATTTAGTACCTCTGAAGATTCAATATTAGTAGATGACCAATATGGTGTAAATACAGGAACAGGCCTACCAACAACATATATTATCAATGAAGGAATTAATAATACAGATGGTATTAGTGGTTCTGCATTTATAAACAACGGAGTACTAAATATAACTTCATCTAAATTAGGTGGAGCAACTCTAAATAGAAAATTTGACTTGCAAGAAAATAGAAACTATACTGCAAGTTTTTCACTTGACCCTGGAAACTTTCCAAATGAAAATGGTGATGGAACTCCATTAGGAGTAGAGTTTACAATGCAAACACCAACAGGTAGATTAGTGGATGTAAATGATTTTTCAAATTCAGTAAGATTTATAACATCAAGTCAAGATGTAAATATTAAATTCCAAGCAAGAGAAACTGGCGAATATAGATTTAGATGGTCTTACTTTGCAAGTGGTAGTACACTTCAAGCGAGTGGTTCAATTGACAACTTTAGAATACAATCATCAGACCACGACCTAACAGGTTCAGCATTTCATGATAATTTATTTGAAGCACACTTTAATACAAATTCAGGTGGTGGAACATGGTTCACATCATCATTTAGTGCAGGCACACATTATACACAAAGTTTTACAAAAGCAACCAATAACTTAGATGTACCAGTTACAGAATATGTAAACGAATGGTTAAATGGTACACGAAGTAATAATGGTTTTATAGTTAAGAAATCTAAAGTAGACGAAAACTCTACAACTAAGTTTGGTTCTATTAAATTCTTTTCATCAGACACCAACACGATATATCCACCTGTATTAGAAACAAGGTGGGATGATTCATCGTTTGTTACAGGTTCATTAGAGGCACTAACAGGTGACGATATTATATTGTATGTTAAAAATTTACAACAAGAATATAAAGAAACTTCGAAAGGCAAGATACGAGTATTCGGAAGAGAACGATATCCAACGAGAACATTCTCAACAAGTCCTTTGAAGACAGTAAAATATTTACCAAGTACTTCATATTACTCAGTAGTCGACTCTCAAACTGAACAAGTTATAATTCCATTTGATACTAACTACACAAAGTTAAGTTGTGATAGTAATGGTAATTATTTTAATTTTTGGTTTAACGGATTACAACCTGAAAGATTTTACAAGTTTTGTTTTAGAGTAGACCAAGGTGACAATATAAGATATTACGATGACAACTTTTACTTTAAGGTAGTTAGATAATGGCAGATAGAAATGTAACTAGAAACAGCAGAGGGCAAATAGTCTCTTACCCAATCCAACAAGAGGGTCAGAACTATGGTAGAGTTTTCTTCATAGAAAAAGAAGATGGAACTCAAACAAAACCTGCGAGATACTTTAAGACCGATATCCTTAATAATATTGATACAGAAATAAAAGAATTAAGTTTTCCTATTAGAACTGTAAGACCAAAACAAATAGCTAGAACAAAAGCTAAGTGGGGTATGAATATAGGTCAACCTGGCCAATCGGTAACATTCTCACCAGGCCCAATGCAAGGGTATTTTTATCCTATTGAAAACTCAACTGTCGAGACAGGCATTCCATGGCCACCATATTCAGTTAACCCTGATGGAACAATCACACCATTAAACTATGGTAACCCTGGTGATGTTTATCCACCGATGGGTTCAAATGGTGCAACTAATGAATTAAATACAACTACACCACAACCTGATACTTCTGGAGAAACAGGCGTAGGACCACAAGGACAAGGACAACAAGGAAATACTGATTCATCCGCAACTAACTTCCCAGGTTCTTTCCCAATTATTACCACCCCAAGTTCTGGAAACTTCCAAGGTGGTGGAAAGATTATCTGTAATGAACTATACAGACAAGGTTTCTTGTCAGAAGAAATGTGGGACGCTGATGAAAGATATGGTGATATGATGTTTGAAAAAGACCCTAAACTTGTAATCGGATATCAGATGTGGGCAAGAAAAGTTGTTAAGTATATGAGAAAGAATCCTAACAATACTAAATTTGCATATTGGTTATTTAAACCATGGACAGAATATATGGGATACAAAATGGGTGTAGTAAAAAAACCAACACTCATGGGAAGATTTACAAATTGGATAGGTTCTAAATTCTCTTACATGGTATTTGATTTATATGATGGTCAAAAATTATTAGACAAGTACAATCAAAAATTGGCAATATAATGTTTTATTTTAGAATTGGAAATATTGAAACTACAAAACCTTGGCAACAACCAAGGTATGATAAATTTAAAGGTTGGTGGAATAACTTTAATAAAGAAGTTGATTTATCAGACTACAAGGTTTATTTAGTTGGTTCATTTGCAGAAAATATTTATGGAGCAAATATCCCAACAATGGATGTAGATATTGTATTAAGGAATGAAGTAAAGGATTACGATAAACTAAAAGAGATTTTAGACACCGCAATGATTATGGGGTTTGAAAGAAATATGTTTATTGATATCAAATGGAGTAATGAAGCATTATGGCAAGAACATTTAGGTATTAGAAAAAAATGTGAAAGACCATCTAAAGTAAACACTAAATTTAGAAGAATTAAAAATCATAAAAAAAGTATAAAAACTTTAAATGGTATTACCTTACAAGAAACTATATTACCAAAGAGTTTAGCAGTAAAAGAATTAGTTAGTGGGTTATATGAAATTGAAGGATACGATTATTTTACAATATCAAAAGTAAACAAAAGAATTAGAGAAAAAACTTATAATGGTAAATTTTTGGATTTAAAGAATGGCATTAGATAGATTTTATAATGAAGACGAGGTACTATCAAAACAACCAGCAATTGGCCAAGTTTTTGATGACGAGGATAGAGCTAGTTTAGAGGCTAATCAAATCCGACTGCCTTTAAAAAATCAAGATATCTTAGGAATCCCATTTGGTCCTAATGGTCCAGTTAGTAGTGTATCCGTAGAAAAACACTATTATGCAGGTTCAAGTTTAGTACAATCTCAATACGCTCAACCATTAGAAGGAATTGGAAACGAAGGTGGTGGTTACACTTTATATGTAAAGCCAGAAGAGGATGTTAGAAGCGCAGGATTTAATCAAGGAACTTACACCATAGTTTACAACTTTCTTCATAATCTTCAAGACGCAAAAATCGAAGAAATATCAGGAGATAGGACTGAAGTTAAAATAAGAAGTCTGACTGCTAATGGGTTATCACCATTAAGACAATTGGCGAACAACAATATAAGAGATAATTCATTTGGTGACAATCCAAGTACATACACACCTGTTATGGTAAACTTAGGAAACAACCAATTAATACCAATTGTTAACGCTCAGTTTGATGGACAGATTGTAGGTGAAACAGACGCATATCTACAATACCCCATCGGTGATACAGAAGGAACTATATTTTTTCCAGTAGACGATAGAGCTCTTGAAGCAGCGTTAGATACAGAGGGTGAAACTCCATATCAAACTTTTGCAGAAGTTAAAATAGATAGATATGTTAAACGACCAGGACTAACTACACCTAATTTTGAATTAACTGGTAAATTTGAAGAGTTTAGAATAATACAACAACCAAACACAGAACTTAAGTGGGAACGAAAGTTTTCATTAGGTGATGTTATAAGTTCAGGTTCACTTCCACTTGATGTTCCAGAAAGAATAGCTAGAGCAGTTGAAAGAAATGGATATTGGCAACAACCAACTGGCGGTAGTTCATTTGACGGACCAGATAATCAACCAAGTAATCAAATAGGTGGTGGTGTAGTAACTCCACTTGGACAACCATATAATTGGAGTGTAAAATATAGAAAACTAAACACAGACATAGTATCTGTTGATGATGCGATATTAAAACTTTATAATCCATTACCAGAATCAGTTGCAGTAAACCAAATCATGGGATTGTCATCTCAACTAATGAGGTCTTATGTCGAAAAAATTATTCTATTTAGAAATTTAGGAGTAGACCAAACAGAATTCTTTTCAGACCCTAACTTTAACATAGACTTAGGCGATGGTAAAGGTAGTAGTGGTGAGTTTGAAACATGGAATAGTTTATTAGACGCTGGTACTACAACACAACAAAAAATTATTGACAAGTTCTTTAGTGGTTCACTTGGAAACATAAAACTAAATACAGACCACTCTAATTTTAAAAACTTTGTAAACTTTTCTTCAGCAGAAGAACGAGTTGAAAACTTTTATTATAAATTACAACAAATAGAGGCATTTGATAGAAGAATCGGTGTATTAGGTGGAGTAAGTGGTTCAAACGCATTAACAAACATTTCATCATCAAGAAGAAGAAGAAATGAACTAATAGGAACTTTTGATGACTTTGAGTATTGGTTATATTATAATCACGACTCAGAACTATATACACACTTTAGTTCTTCTGACTTTACAATTAATCCATATCCTAAATCAAGTAGAAACCCTGATGTATTATATCATAGTACATCAAGTGAAGGAAGAAACTGGCGAACCTCAACACTTTTAAGTGCCTCTGCATATGACGCACAAAACGCGAATAAACTTAGTAAGATTATTCCTGTAAACATTAATGATGATGAGTTAAACAGAGACTATGAACTTTTCATAAACATGATAGGTCAACATTTTGATATATCTTGGAAATACATAAAATCTCTTACATCGATAAATGAAAGAGAAGAACATCCTCAAGATGGATTGGCAAGTGAGCTAATTGAAATAGTAGCAAACTCATTTGGGTGGAAACTATTTAATGGATATTCAGATACAGGTTTATGGCAATACGAGTTTGGTGTAAACCAAAGTGGTGACCCACAACAATCAGGTTCACTATATTCAAAACCAACTAAAGAAATAGTACAAGAAACTTGGCGAAGACTATTAAACAACTTGCCAGGAATATACAAAACAAAAGGTACTGCAAGGTCATTTAAAACACTAATCGCATCTTATGGTATTCCAAGTGCTTTCCTTAAAATTAGAGAGTATGGTGGTCCAAGAGTAAAAGAAGATAAAAACTTATATGAACATGAAAGATATGTTTACAAATTACAATTAGATGGTAATACAAGTAGTAAACAACCATGGGATACAATTGGTGGTAATCGACCTAAAACAATAGAATACATCGCTAAACTACCACGAGGAAGTCATAACCTATTTAGAATAAATCAAAAAGATGGTGGAACTCTTGGAGTAAAGTGGGAGTACAGACCAGTAACAAAAGACGCTAGATTCTTAGTACAAGGTGGTAGTCCAACATTAACTATAAGTTCATCCTATTTTCCATATGTTCAACAAAGAGATGTTGTAGTAGGATTATCATCAGGGTCAAATGGGTATCGTTTAGACGCCGCATGGGTAGATGACTTTGGCGATATATTAGCACAACCAACCGCATCAACAACTGATGACAATTGGAACTTTATTTGGCATTCAAGTGGTTCTACATTCTTAAATAATGTTGAAGCGCCATTTGCAGGTACAACAACTACTGCAAGTATACAAGAACTAAGGTACTATAAAAAAGTATTAAGTAGTGAAGTAATATTAGGACACGCACAAAATAGAGAGGCATACTATTCTGATGATAACACTACTGATTTAGACATAGACACTTCATTTGAAAATGTTCTTTATAGAATATTCCCAGATAGTGAATATAATACTACAAGTAGTTTTATAACATCAAGACACCCAAATCAAAAAGTAACGGCATCCGACAGAGGATTCTTTTTATCAGCGTCTTATCAAAATTCAGACGCAAGTAGATTATCTGGTGAGGTGGATACACAATTTGTAACTATTCCATCAGTTGGTGCACTTAACCTAAATAATCAAAAAGTAAGAATAGAATCTTCTTCACTAAGAGGAAATCTTCAAACAGATAAGAGTAACGAATTAAGTCAGTATGACCACGCAGCTCAAGACTCAAACTTACTTGGAACTTATTTCTCTACAACAGATACAGTAAACTTTGATATCTACGCATCAGAAGGTTACTTTGATGTAGATGATTTAATTGGTGATACCGATGTTAGAAATATTGATGGATATGATTTATTAGATTTTAGAGCAAGAAACTATTTCCAAAAGTATAATAGAGGAACGGCTCTTAATATTATAATAGGAATGTTATCAAGATATGATATGTCAATTTTTGATACTATGAAACAAATAGTACCTGCAAGAGCAGATTGGCATAAAGGTATTTTAATTGAACCTCATGTACTTGAAAGAAATAACTTTAAAAGACCAGACACTATAAGTTATAGTCGACATATGTTTGAAAACTCTGGTGTAAGAGTTATGGAATCTTCATCAGCAGAATATCTAACATATACAAGTAGTATAACAAAAGACTCGTTTGCACCATCTATATACAAGTATACTGATATAATGGTTGGTAGTGGTTCTAACTATGTGTATGTAACTCAGTCAAATCCTTATTGGGAATACTCACCAACAGGTTCTACTGTATTAGACGCAAGACTTTCATTAAGTGCACTTGAACCAAAGTATTTTTATAGTACAGACTTTTCAGCTTCAAAAGGACCAACATTTGCAAGTTCAGCTTCATTCCATTTTGCAAGAGTTCAAGATGATAGATTGACAGGTAATCTAAATAATTTATTTTATTTAGGATGTAAAATATCAAGTGATTCTTTAACAACTAATTCACCTGATACTCCTGATAATACACCAGTAGTTGAAATAACTCAAGTAGACCCTAATGTATTAGTTTTCAATACTCCTGGTCAAGGTAGTTCTTTAGACATTGTATCATCAACAACAAAAGATGTTAAAGTAGTAGAACCAACTGAATTAGTTTCAGTACAAAATATTATAAGTAAAGAAGTAGAACCAGGCAAAGGTCAGTTAGTATCAGACGCTTATGATATATTTAGACCATTACCTATCGGTAGACCTACACCATTCCCATCTGGTCCTATTGCTACACCAAGACCAAGTGGTCAGATTATTACACGAAGAGCAAATGGAGTTCCTTTTGGTCTTGATGTAAACGCAGCAAACGCCGCAATCAATAGGTCTAATGGTAGAAGAAATGTTAACACTAATCCTGTACCAGGTGGTATATTTAATGGAAATACAAGTGGTGCAACAAACACAAACAACCCATTATCAAATTACTTGAGAAATCAGCGTGGTGGATAATATTTTGGATGTATAACGAAAAAATGATTTAAAAATAAAAAAAACTATATTTATATAAGTAAAAGAGGAAACAACTATGGGATTTTTAGATAATTCATCTGTAACAGTAGACGCAATACTCACAAAGAGGGGTAGAGAGTTATTAGCTGAAGGCAGAGACAAGTTTGCAATAACACAATTTGCATTAGCTGACGATGAGGTTGATTACGACCTTTGGAATCCAGCACACTCATTAGGTAGTGATTTTTATGGTATTGTAATCGAGAATATGCCTGTATTAGAGGCGATTACCGATGAATCATATCTAATGAAATATAAATTACTATCACTACCAAAAGCAACAGTTAAGTTACCATTCTTAGAAGTAACACCTACAACTATTGCAAGTGAAGAAGAAGGAACGGCAACTACAATAAATGTAACTACAAAAAATGGTGGTAATGAACAATTAGGATATACGGCAATATTACTTAATAGTGATGTTGGTAATATCGTAGGTAATGGTGGTGTGCCAGGTAGACAAGCACAAATGATTAACCTTAATTCATACGCTACAAGTAAAGCAATACAAGTTACAGGTTTAAATCAATTTACATTTACACCAACTAACACTTTACCGATTAACCAAGTTACAACTACAAGAATAATTATTATTGGTAATGAAACTGGTGGTAGAGCTGAAGTAGATGTAACACTTTCACCAAAAGTAATAGTTAACGGATAAAGGGATAAGATATGGCAGTTTTTAACAATTATGGTATGGGCGGTTATCCTTACGGAAGTATAGGAGTTCCAACTCCTTTTCAAGATGGAATCAATTTTGGAAACTTTGGTGGCGGTAACAATGTAATATCAAACATGAACGAACCTTATATAGATGGAATTCAAATGAATGGTGGCGGTGGCGGCGGTGGTTCTGCCAGTCCAACTGGTCCAATAGTAGTCGATGGTGGTATAAGAGACACTAATGACATTATACTAAATGATACTACTAATAATGAATCTCCTGTAATACCACCAGGAGCATATGACTTCGGTAGTGGTAAAGTCTATACTGCATTTACAACAGATGATATTGTAGAAGGTGGAACTAAAAGAATAACACGAGGATTGTGGAGTGGTAATAGTGGTGAATTAACAGTATTCCATACATCATCTTTTCAGTCAAATACTCAAAAAGCTTATTACTACGAAATATATAATGGTAACTCAGCAGTAGCTACAAACGAACCTCAGTTCTCAGTAGCATACGGACACTACGCAGGTAGTGGTTCGGCAGGAACAAATGAAGACTCACCTTCATCTGCAATATACTCACAACTACAACAAGTGTTGTTACCTGCAAACCAAAAATTCTTTAGATTCGAAGATACTAATCAAAATGATGTTTACGCAATTGCAATAAACAGAGCTAGATTAAAAGATAGA
>TARA_B100000963_G_scaffold163435_1_pt1 | contig 16656 bp, 17 predicted proteins | sample TARA_B100000963 | Tara Oceans TARA_B100000963 (sample SAMEA2622097) | marine metagenome | biome: marine biome (ENVO:00000447); feature: surface water layer (ENVO:00002042); material: "saline water (ENVO:00002010), including plankton (ENVO:xxxxxxxx)" | depth 5 m | reverse complement strand
GAATCGTCAAACTTAACATCCATAAGCCCTTTAGGCTCAGTAGTAGGATCTGGATAAGATGATACATCCTTTCCTGAATCGACCCATTCCTTATAAACTTGTTCTCTGAAAGATAAAGTCCAATTAAATGATGGAGAATTGTTGTATACAAGTTTAGCTTTAGGTTCAACTTTTCTTATTGCATTTACCATTTCAGCAATTTGTTGCACATTTGGCTTTTCAGTTTCAATCCATAAAAGGTCAGCGCCGTTTTGTAAGCTAGTTACACAGTCAAGAACAACTCTATCGAAGCCAGTACCATCCTTGAATCTGTATAACCCATTAGGTAAACGCACAGGCTTAACTAGGACACCGTTTTGGTGAATTGTTATATCATTTTCATCCAATTCATCGAGATTTGTTATTTCTTCCGTTTCAAGAAAAGAATTATATTGATCTGCTAAGTCACCTTGTTCCTGCATGACTGGAACTTTCTGAGTAAGTCCTGCTCCTAAGGAATCAGTTCTAGCAACTATTAATCCATTTTCAACTCCAAGTTCCAAAAATGCATATCTCACAGCATTTATTTTGTGTAAAAAATCTTCGTGAGGGACGGTTACTTTTCCGTCTTGATGACCACATTGCTTTTCATCAGAAACTTGATTTTCAATTTGTATGCAACAAGCTCCTGCTTGAATCATTTTTTTAGCTAGTAAATATGTTGCTTCTTCATTTCCAAATCCAGCATCAATATCCGCAATTATAGGGACTACATGAGTTTCAAAATTATTAATTTTAGATATTACTCCTGACTCATCTCCGCCGCTCTCTCTAACTTCGTCTAATTCGTTAAATAAGTGCTGTAATTCAACTGCATCTGCTCTCTTTAAAAATGTATATATTTCTTTTATCAGGTTCGGAACAGCTAACTTTTCATGCATACTTTGATCGGGAAGGGGTCCAAAATCTGATCTTAATGCGGCAACCATCCATCCGCTTAGGTATACATATCTTTTATTAGTGGTTTCTCTAGATTTTTTAATCTCCATCATCATTTGTTGAGCTGTGAATCCATGCCAACATCCTAGAGACTGGGTATAGACTGATGAATCTCCATCATATTCAGACATATCTTTATGCATGATGTCGGCAGTATATTTAGCAATATCCAAGCCAGTTTTGAACCTATTTTGTAAATCCATTCTTGCAGCATTTTCAGCAGAAATATTTTTGTATAAATCTCCACCTTTTGCTATCAATTGCTCAAAATGTTCCACAGTCTTTTTATAATCAAGCATTTACAAACCTCTTTTAATGAATACTTATTTTAATTTTGCTAGATAGCTAGCAAGGCCGATGTATTTTATAGGAGTTAGCTTAAGAAGTTTAGTTTTATCTTCTTCAGTAATAGGAAGATTTTCTATCAGAGAAAGATAACTATCTTCACTTAATTCATTTCCTCTTGTTAATTTTTTTATGATGTCATAGCTATTAGAAATTTTATTTTTTCTCATAATTGTTTGTATTGCTTCTGCTAAAACTTCCCAACTTTCTAATAATTCCTCTTTAATTTTAGACTTATTTGGCTCTAGTTTTTGTAGACCTTTACTTAACGAGTGAAGAGAAATTTCTAAATAAGCAAAACAAAGACCAATATTTCTACTTACTGTTGAATCCGATAAGTCTCTTTGTAATCTAGATATTTGCATCTTATTTCTGATAGACGGGATAAGACTATTTGATAGAGTTAAATTTCCTTCCGCATTTTCAAAATCGATAGGATTTACTTTATGCGGCATCGTCGAAGAGCCAACTTCATTTGATGAGATTTTTTGTTTTAAATAATCTTTAGATATATAAAGCCAAATATCCTTTGATAAATCTAACAAAACATTATTTAAATTTTCAATGTTTGATAAAAGGAATACTAGATTATCTTTAGTTTCTATTTGAGATGAAACTAGAGAATATTCAAGATTGAATGAAGATATGAATTTATTCGTTACTTTTGGCCAATTAATTGAAGGGTCCAGAACATGATGCGCGTTAAAATTTCCTACGGCTCCATTAAATTTAGCTGCTTGCTTTGATTCACTAATTTTATTTTTATGAAAGTTGATTCTATGTACGAAATTTCTAAATTCTTTTCCCAAAGATGTTGGACTTGCTTTTTGACCATGAGTAAAAGAAAGCATAGAAATATTAGCCCATTTAACTGCTAATTTATTTAGCACTTTATTGAAGTCTTTTAGGGTAGGTATTAAATATTCAGTTCTATATCTCTCTATCATCAATGCATAAGAAAGATTATTAATATCCTCAGACGTACAACAGATATGCACAAATTCACTTAGTTTCGATAATCTTAGAGATTTAAGCTGTTTGACTATATATATTTCAATGGCTTTTACATCGTGATTAGTTATTTTTTCTATAGATTTAACTTTAGAAGCTTCTTTTAAATCAAAATTAATAAAAATATTCTCAATTTTTTTTTGTTGATTATTATTAATTACAGGAAGAAATTTAACGTCTTTTGAATTTAGCAAAAATAGTAACCATTTTATTTCAACTTCTACTCTAGTTTTGATTAATGCAAATTCAGAAAAATAATTTTCTAGTTTTTTTGTCTTATTTTTATATCTTCCATCAATTGGAGATATTGATAAAAGTGATTCTTTTGTCATGATTTGTAAATTTCTCCACCGCCTAAACAAAGATCATTTTGATAGAAGACAATAGATTGACCTGGAGTTATGGCTCTTTGAGGTTTTTTAAATTCTACACTATAGCAATTATCTTTTTTTGAAAGGATACATTCTTGATCATCTTGCCTGTATCTAATTTTAGCTTTTAATTTTATAGATTTTGATAGGTCAGGTTTAAAAATCCAATTAATTGAATTAACAGATAATTTTGTTTCAAATAAATTATCATTATCATTTCCTTGTGCAACGATAAGAGTATTTTTTGATAAATTTTTATCTATTACATACCATGGTCTTTCATCATAATTCTTTAGACCTCCAATTCCTAAGCCCTGTCTTTGACCTAAAGTATAAAAAGAAAGGCCTCTATGCAACCCAACTTCCTTACCTTCATCGCAGATAATTTTTCCAGGTTGATCATTGATATAATTTTCTAAAAAACTTGGAAAAGGTCTCTCTCCTATGAAACAAATTCCAGTACTATCTTTTTTTTCAAAAGTAGATAATTTTTTGGATTTTGCAATTTCTCTAACTTCTTTTTTTGTAAGTTCTGAAAGTGGAAACATAGTTTTTTCTAAAACTTCTTGATTGATATTGCATAAAAAATAAGTCTGATCTTTAGTTTGATCTTTTGCTTTTGCAAGATAATTCAATCCAGAAATATTTTTTATTTTTGCGTAATGACCGGTAGCAATGAAATCAAATTTATTAGCAATTGCATAATTATAGAATTCATTAAATTTAATAAACTGATTACATAAAATATCTGGATTAGGAGTTTTTCCTTTTTCTAAATCTTTTAAAAATTTTTCAAAAACTTTACTTTTATATTCTTTTGAAAAATTAACATGATGCAATTTGATATTTAATTGATCTGCAACTTTTGCAGCATCCATAAAATCTTCTTTAGCAGTGCAAAGAGGAGTACCGTCATCATCTTCCCAATTCTTCATAAATGCACCCTCTACTTGATACCCTTTATCTAATAGAAGGGCTGCAGAAACAGAAGAATCTACACCGCCAGACATACCAACAAGCACTTTCATTAAGCTATTTTATTAAAAAAATGCAAAAGTCTTAAACCTTTATTTTAATGGTACAATCACAACCTAAATTTTTCCCTACCTATAAAAAGATAAGTTATGAGTTTTGAAAAAATAGTAATTCCTTCAGAGGGTGAACCTATATCCGTAAATGAAATGGGCAAGTTAAACGTGCCTAATAATCCGATAATTCCTTTTATTGAAGGAGATGGTATTGGTACCGACATTACACCTGCGATGATAAAAGTTATCGATAAGGCTGTAGAAACAGCCTACGGAGACGAAAAAAAGATTTCTTGGATGGAAATCTACTGTGGTGAAAAATCGGTTGAAACTTATGGAAACGATACTTGGTTACCCGAAGAGACGATTGACGCCATTAAAGAATATATTGTCGCAATAAAGGGTCCCTTAACCACACCTATTGGAGGAGGAATTCGATCATTGAATGTTGCTTTGAGGCAAAAATTAGATCTTTACTCTTGTGAAAGACCTATTACTTATTTTGAAGGAGTTCCCAGCCCGGTTATCTATCCAGAATCTACAGATATGGTAGTTTTTAGAGAAAATTCCGAAGATATCTATGCCGGTATTGAATTCAAAGCCGATTCCGATGAAGCAAAGAAAGTCATAAAGTTTTTTCAAGAAGAAATGGGAGTTGGCAATATAAGATTTGAAGAGTTTTGTGGTATCGGTGTCAAACCAATTTCCAAGCCCGGTACTGAGAGATTAGTTAGAAAAGCTATTCAATTCGCTGTAGATAATGATAGATCTTCTGTAACTTTGGTTCATAAAGGCAACATCATGAAATTTACTGAAGGTGCTTTTAAGGAATGGGGATACGGTGTTGCTAAATCTGAATACGGAGCAGTTTCGCTTGATGGTGGAGAGTGGATGAGTTTTATAAATCCTAAAACCGGAAGGACTATTGTCATTAAAGACGTTATAGCTGATTCTTTTTTACAACAAATTCTGACAAGACCTGCTGATTACGATGTTATTGCAACAATGAATTTAAATGGAGATTATATTTCTGATGCATTAGCAGCAAAAGTGGGTGGGCTTGGTTTGGCTCCTGGAGCTAATGTTGGAGATCACATAGCCTTATTTGAAGCAACTCATGGTACTGCACCAAAATATGCTGGAGAAGATAAAGTTAATCCTTCCTCTTTGATATTGTCAGCAGGGATGATGCTCAATCATATAGGTTGGAAAGAAGCCTCAGATAACGTCATCAAAGGAATTAGTTGGGCTATAAAAAATAAACTTGTTACATATGATTTAGCTAGATTAATGCAAAATGCTACCAAACTAAAATGTTCTGAATTTGCAGAAGAAGTATGCAAAGGAATGAAAATGGGGTCTTCTTAATAGCATAGATTTAATGTTTTTTGATTTTAGATTAGAGAGCAAAAATCCAGAAGAAGAATTTGAAGGCGACTTGTCAGTCGCTGTTAGACCTTCTGATCCAATAGTAAAAAAACCTTCTTTATATAGAATTCTTTTGTTGAATGACGACTATACGCCCATGGAATTTGTAGTATATGTGTTACAAAAGTTTTTTAATTATGATCAGGAAAGAGCAACACAAATTATGTTAGCAGTTCACACTCATGGAAAAGGAGTTTGTGGTATCTTTACGAAAGAAATAGCTGAAACAAAATCAACTCAGATCAATGATTTTGCTCAACAAAATGAACATCCTTTGTTAAGTGAAATTGAACCAGTGGATGACGAAGATTGATGTTAGAAAAGAATTTAGAAAATTGTCTTAACAATGCGTTTAAGAAAGCGCATAGTTCCAATCATGAATTTGTTACAACAGAGCACTTATTATTTTGTCTTTTAGATAATAATGAAGCTCTTAAATTACTATCTGCTTGTAATGTTGATATCGAAAAATTAACTTTAGAATTAGATAAATTTTTAAAGGACTCTATTCCTGAAAACACAGATTCAAATAAAGATGTTCAAGCTACCCTGAGCTTTCAAAGGGTAATACAAAGAGCAGTGTTTCATGTTCAAAGCACAAAAGGTGCAGAAGTTACAGGAGCTAACATAATTGTAGCCTTGTTCAGTGAAAAGGAGTCTTACAGCGTTTATTTGTTAAAACAACAAGGTATGACGAGGTTAGATGCCGTTTCCTTCCTCAGTCATGGAGAGGAAGAAGAAACTGAAGATTTAGAGCTAGACTATCAGAGTGAGGATGGAGAAGAATCTGAACAAAATGCATTAATCAAATATGCTACAAATTTAAATCAGGAAGCAGCTGATGGAAACATAGATCCGCTGATTGGCAGGTCTAATGAGCTAGAGAGAATTACTCAAATAATCTCAAGAAGAAGCAAAAATAATCCGCTTTTAGTCGGAGAATCCGGTGTTGGAAAAACAGCTGTTGTGGAGGGCCTTGCAAAAAATATTGTTGAAGGAAATGTCCCTGATGTACTAAAAAACCGTCAGATTTTTTCTTTAGATATGGGAACGCTTCTTGCAGGGACAAAATACAGAGGAGACTTTGAAAAAAGATTAAAGTCTATTCTTAAAGAACTTAAAAAAATTGATGGTTCAATCTTATTCATAGATGAGATACATACTGTTATTGGAGCGGGTGCAACATCTGGAGGAGTAATGGATGCTTCGAATTTGTTAAAACCTACCTTGGGTAAAGGAAGTTTTACTTTGGTTGGATCAACTACTTATACTGAATATAGAAATATTTTTGAGAAGGATAGAGCATTATCAAGAAGATTTCAGAAAGTGGATATTGAAGAGCCATCGCAGGAAGAAACTTTAAAAATTCTTGAGGGTTTAAAATCAAAATTTGAAGATCATCATGACCTTAAATATTCAAAAGAGGCTTTAAAATCAGCAGTTGAATTATCCTCAAAACACATAAATGACAAGTTCCTCCCTGACAAAGCTATAGATGTAGTTGATGAAGCTGGTGCAAGGCTAAGACTTTTAAAAAATAATAGAAGGAAAACTGTTTCTGAGCTGGACATTCAAAAAGTTATTTCATTGATGGCTAGAATACCGGAAAAGAGTGTCTCTAAAGATGACAAGGTTTCTTTAGGTAAACTCGAAGAAAACCTTAAGAGAGTCATTTTTGGCCAAGATGATGCTATAGAAAAATTAGTCAGCTCAATAGTCATGTCTAGGGCAGGATTAGGTAACGATGAAAAGCCAATTGGAAGTTTTCTATTTGCAGGGCCAACAGGCGTTGGAAAAACAGAATTATCAAGACAATTATCTTTGTCTATGGGCGTAGAACTAATTAGATTCGATATGTCTGAATATATGGAGCGACACACTGTTTCAAGATTAATTGGAGCGCCTCCAGGTTATGTTGGTTATGATCAAGGCGGTTTATTGACTGAAGCAGCTGTAAAAAATCCGCATTCAGTAATTTTGCTAGATGAGATTGAAAAAGCACATCCTGAAGTTTTTAATGTCTTGCTTCAAGTGATGGATCACGGCACATTGACCGACAATAACGGTAGGGTAGCTAGCTTTAAAAATGTTGTCCTTATTATGACAACTAATTCGGGTGCACAAGAAATGGCTAGAAATTCTATGGGATTTCAAAAACAAGATAATTCATCAGATGGTGCTGAAGTTATTAAAAAAGCTTTCTCTCCAGAATTCAGAAATAGACTAGATGCAATAGTTCAATTTGATTCTTTACCTGCAGAAGTAATTCTTACTATTGTGGATAAATTTTTAACTGAAGTGCAGGCACAACTTGATGAAAAACAAGTTACTTTAGAAGTGGATGACGAAGCTAGATCTTGGCTTTCAAAAGAGGGATATGATGAAAAAATGGGTGCAAGACCTATGTATAGGATAATTCAAGATAAAATTAAGAAACCTTTAGCTGAGGAATTAATTTTCGGTGAACTTTCAAAGAATGGCGGTAGCGTTATCGTTACAGTTGAAGAAGATGAACTAAAAATAAATCTTAAATCTAGTCCAGAAAAAGAAGAAAAGAAAAAAGAGAAGGTCTAATTATTTTCCTCTGTATGTAATCCTGCCTTTACTTAAATCATAAGGCGTCATTTCAACTTTAACCTTATCCCCAGTAAGAATTCTGATGTAGTTTTTTCTCATTTTTCCTGAAATATGAGCTGTTATCACATGATCATTTTCAAGCTTTACTTTAAATGTGGTATTTGGCATGGTGTCAATAACTTCACCTTCCATTTCAATTAAATCTTCTTTTGCCATAAAATAAGTTTGTGTATGACTATTATGCCAGATGAAAAAGGAAGATAAAAAGTTTCATCTTTGGACGTTACTCTCTTCGCTAGGTGTGATTATTATTCTCTTAGCAGTAGTTAGTTACTATATTGATCTAATTTACTGAAATGAAAAATCTTAGTGACTCAGATATTTCTAGGGTTATTGAAATGGCCTGGGAGGATAGAACACCTTTTGATGCAATCGAAGCTCAGTTTTCTCTAAAAGAACAAGAAGTTATAGAGATTATGAGACGAGAAATGAAAGAAAGCAGTTTCAAGATGTGGAGAAAAAGAGTCAACGGTAAAAATACGAAGCATTTATCAAAACGTTCTTTTTCTGTCGGAAGGCACAGAGCAAAAATCCAAGGCAAGCCAAGGTAGTTAAAAATAATTTTTTAAATTTTTAAATAAAATAATCTTAATTTCTTTATTTGTTCTTTTAGATATCCCAACAAGTCTTTGCCAAAATGGAAATGAGAGAGTGTTCAATATAAATTCTTTTTCTTCCCACTTTTGATTTTTTATTTCAGGAAGAAATTCAAATATATAATTGCTGCTTCTTTTATTCCACTCAACGATATTCATCCTTACATCCTTTGAATACCATAAATTTTTAACAGTCCAATGATTTACATACTGATATTTTTCATATGTATTGCATGTGAATTCAATAAGTAATTTCAACCTTGAAATAACATCAATACTCAAATTAATTTTTGGTTTGGATGATTCAAAGTCCTTCAAAAGCTTATTGTGCATACCGATAATTAAAGAATTTTTATCTTTAAAATGACGGAATATAGTGCGAGTTCCGATTTTTGCTTCCTTGGCAATTAATTCGTGAGTGATATTTAAAATACCCTCATTAAGAAGAGAAAATGCGGTGTCTATGATTAATTCAGACGTTTCTTTGCTTCTTTTTTTTCTACCGTCTATAGATATAACTTCCATATAATTATCTTTTGACATGATCTATGACATATTATAAATTTTTAGAAAGATTAACTCAAATGACCGAATCATCAATTAAATTAATAGGTAATCCAGCATCGCCTTACACAAGGAAGATGATTGCATATTTACGATACAAAAGGATTCCACATCAGGTTATTTGGGGAGAGGTGCCCAATGTACTAAAAACAATGAATATTGATCCACCAAAACCGATTTTATTGCCTGTTTTTCTTCTTCCTAGAGATGGTCAATTAACTGCGGTAACTGATTCAACACCACTTATTGAAGAATTTGAAATTTCTTATCCAGATAGATCTGTATACCCTCAAGATCCTTCTTTAAGATTTATTAATTATGTCCTCGAAGACTTTGGAGATGAATGGTGTACAAAATATATGTTTCACTATCGATGGCATTACACTGAGGATGCTGACAATGCGGGAACACTATTACCTTTGGGGATTATGAATAATATTTCTGATGATGAGCTTGCATTTTTCAAAGACCACTTTGCAAAAAGACAAATAGATAGATTATGGGTTGTTGGATCTAATGATGAAACCGCCCCCTTTATTGATCAAAGTTATAAATCGTTTCTTAAGATTTTAGAAAATCATTTAAAAATTCAACCTTATTTATTGGGTCCAACTCCATCGTCATGTGATTTCGCTGTATACGGACAACTTACTCAACTTGTGGGATTTGATCCAACGCCTCGTAAAATCGCTCATGAATTAGCTCCAAGGGTAATTGGATGGGTTAGATCACTTGAAGATAGAAGCGGTCTTGAAGTTAAAGAAAGTAAGTTAACACTTTCAGATCTTCCTCAGACAATTCATGACTTATTCAAAGAGATGAGTACTTCCTATGTGCCAACAATGATAGCAAATAAAAAAGCAATTGAAGAGGGTGATGATGAATGGGAAATTGATTTAGATAAAGGTAAATGGAAACAAAAATCTTTTCCGTATCAAGCAAAATGCTTAACATGGATTAAAGAAGAATATGAGAAACTAGATACTGATAAAAAAGATGAAGTTTTTTCTTTTTTACAATTAAATCATTGCGAATCATTGGTGGCATCAAATGAATAGAATTACAGAAATGTTGGGTTGTAAATATCCAATAATACAAGCTCCTATGGGATGGATAGCAAGAAGCAACCTCGCATCAGCTGTATCTAATGCTGGTGCATTTGGCATTATTGAAACTTCATCTGGAGAAGTAGATCAATGCAAGGAAGAAATTAAAAAAATGGCTACATTAACCAACAGTCCCTTTGGGGTTAATTTGCCTATTTTATTTTTATCTGACGAGAGCATGCTAGATGTTGTTATAGGTGAAAATGTTAAATTTGTTACTACCTCTGCTGGAGATCCAGCTAAATATATACATAAATTAAAAGAGGCAGATATCAAGGTTTTTCATGCTGTACCAAGCCTTGCAGGAGCCATGAAAGCGGTTGATGCAGGAGTTGATGGTTTGGTTGTAGAGGGGACAGAAGGGGGCGGTTTTAAAAATCCCGAGGAAGTTGGACTTCATGTATTAATTCAATCAATCAAGAAACATACTGATCTACCTATTGTTGCAGCTGGAGGCATTGTAGACGGTAGAGGAATGGCAGCTGCTTTTGCTGCCGGTGCAGAAGGCATTCAAATGGGTACAAGATTTGTATCATCCTTAGAAAGCCCAGTTCATGATAATTATAAAAACGCGATCGTAAATGGTAATGAACAAGGCACATATATTCTTAATAAAAAAGCTAAACCCTGCATAAGAGCATTGAAAACTGATTTTACAGATAAAATTTACGACGATGGTCTAATGGACATGAGTGCGATGTCTGGAATTAAGAATCTATACTTTGATGGCGATATGAATGCTGCACCTGCATTGGCAGGTCAATCAATAGGATTAATAGAAGAAATAAAACCAGTAGAAACAATTATTAATGAGACGATTACAGAGTTTAATGAAATTTGTGATTCTATGGCTTCTATAAAGTTCTAAAAGATGAAAATTTTAAGGACTCCGGATAGTAGATTTAAAAACATAAAAGACTTTCCATATGAACCTAATTACACCGTAATAAAGACTCATGACGATTCTGATCTGAGAATACATCATTTAGATGAGGGTCCAAAGGATGGTCCAATTCTTTTAGTGATGCACGGTCAGCCTGTATGGAGTTATTTGTACTCAAGGATGATTCCCTATCTTATTAACGCTGGAATTAGAGTCATTGCTCCTGATTTACCTGGCTATGGTAAATCAGATAAACCTGCATCAAGAGAAGACTATTCTTATCAACGACAAGTAGATTGGATGACTGATTGGATAAAAGCTAATAATTTAAATAATCTCACTTTTTTTGGCCAGGATTGGGGAGGACTTATCGGATTAAGGGTTGTTGCTAACCAACCAGATAGATTTCTTAAAGTAGCCATGGGGAATACAGGTTTACCGTATAACCCTGATGTACCTCAAGACGTCATAGATAAAATCAAGGATTTTAGAAATAGTGATATAAAACTTAATCCAATATCTATGCAAAGAGAAATTAGAAAAATGGATGGTAAAAATATTTCAGGTAGCGATTCATCACATCATCCGGCTTTAAGTTTTATGTATTGGCAGAAACTATGCTGGGATACCAAAGATCTTCCTATTGGATTTATGATGTCGAGCATGATGGAAAAAAATTCACGCATTAAATTTTTAATTTATTTTATATTTCTTAGACTTGGCTTAAGAAAACTATTTCCCTTTAAATCAAATCTTGATGAAGCCTATGAAGCACCTTTCCCTGATCCGTCCTATAAAATGGGTCCTAGAGCTATGCCTAGTCATGTACCGATGATTCCTGATCAATCATTAGAAGCGCAAAAGAAAGCAAGAGAATTTTATAAAAGTTGGCAGAAACCTTTTTTAAGTGTCTTTGCTGGCGATGATCCAGTTACTAATGGAGCCGAAAAAGACGTCTTGAAAATGTGTCCTAATGCAAAAAGTGCACCGAATATAGGAGGAGGGCATTTTTTTCAGTGGACTAAAGCAAAAAAACTATCAAATATTCTCATTGATTTCATAAAAGAGTAATAACTCATGTTTGCTATGTTGTTTCCCAAGATTGCTGATAATAATTATCTTGGTTCTAGATTGGTGGTTTTCATTTTTATTCCATTTCTTTTATTAATGACCTGGAGATCAATTATTCATCTCTTCTACGTAGAATTTGGTCTGCATGGTATAGCAAATATTATTGTGATAGAGGGCTCTCCTGATCCAATGCCAGTTATCTATGCATTTTCTTCGCTATGGGGATTAATTCAATTGTTATTTTGTGCTTTTTCTTGGGTAATCCTTTTTAGATATAAGTCTCTCTTACCTTTAACTATTTTAGTTTTTTTAATTGAATGGTCAGTTAGAGTTATAAATGCTTCAAATTCTCCTCTTAATTTAGCTGAATATAAAACCGGAACAACTCCAGGAATTGAATCCGCTCCTTTTGTCTCTGCTTTCTTGTTAATTTTATTTATTACTTCACTTTTAAAAAGGAAATCTTGATATGAAAAAAATTGTTACCTATCTAATTTTGGTTATTTTTATAATTGCTGGAATATTATTTTTCCTAACTAGAGTACCGGCCGTACAAGATGCATTATTTCAACGACTAGCTCAAAACTTAATAAGCACCGCACCAAATATTTTTCCAGAAGAAGATTCTTTAAGTGCTTTAGTATGCGGTTCAAAATCTCCTCTACCACATCCAACAAGAGCAGAGACTTGCGTAATGATTAAAGCTGGAGAGGAAACCTTCATTTTTGATGTTGGAAATAGAAGTATAGATAATTTAAGAAATTGGCGTGTTCCATTAACCCAATTAAATGGTATTTTCATTTCTCATCTTCACTCTGATCATATTGCTGAACTTCCTGAAATACATATGTGGAATTGGGTAGGAACAGGTCGACAGTCTAAATTAAAAGTGTACGGTCCTGAGGGGATAAATCAGGTTCTTAATGGATTCACTGAAGCTTATTCTTTAGATTGGAAATATCGTAATGACCATCATGGAGATCAATTTGCTCCTTTAAAAGCAGCAGGTTTTGATGGATACGAAATAACTGACTTTAGCGAGCCTGTATACGAATCTAATGGAATTGTAATTACAGCTTTCTTGGTTGACCACAAACCGATAGATCCTTCATTAGCTTTTAAGATTGAATATAAAGGAAGATCTATCGTTTTGAGCGGAGATACTGTTTACTCAGAAGCAATTTTAAATAATTCAAAGAATGTTGATGTCTTATTCCACGAGGCTTTTCATAAAGGAACTTTAGATATGATGTATAACGCTCTTCCAGAGAACTCCTCTTCCAGGATTGCTATTGTAGATATACAAAATTACCATACCAACACTATTGAAGTTGCGAATCTAGCGAAAGAAGCAAACGTTGGCCATCTTGTTTATTACCATTTAATTCCCGCACCAAGAACTGATTTAGTTGCAGATATTTTTACTAGAGGAATAGATGATATTCTTTCAAATTGGACTTTATCTGACGACGGAACAATGGTTATATTACCTATAGATTCTAAAGAAATTATTATTACGTCAATTAACTAGGAGAGTTATGAAAACAAAAATTACTGAACTTTTTGATATTGAGCATCCCATTATTCAAGGTGGAATGCACTATGTTGGATTTGCTGAATTGGCAGCTGCTGTATCGAATGCTGGTGGCTTAGGAATAATCACTGGTCTTACTCAAGGTACTCCAGAAAAGTTAGCGAATGAAATAGCAAAATGTAAGGATATGACTGATAAACCTTTTGGTGTGAATTTAACTTTTTTACCTTCGTTAACACCACCAGACTACCCAGGCCTTATTAAAGTTATCGTTGAAGGTGGAGTTAAAATAGTAGAAACAGCTGGAAGGAGTCCTGCTGAATATATGCCTGCCTTAAAAGATGCTGGAATTAAAGTTATTCATAAGTGCACATCTGTAAGACATTCTTTGAAAGCCCAAAGCGTTGGGTGCGATGCTATATCTGTTGATGGATTTGAATGCGGAGGCCATCCAGGCGAGGATGATATTCCTAATTTTATTTTGTTGCCTAGAGCAGCAGATGAATTGGAAATTCCTTTTGTTGCTTCAGGAGGAATGGCTGATGCCCGAAGTTTAGTTGCTGCAATGGCTTTGGGGGCAGAAGGCATGAATATGGGTACAAGATTCATAGCAACTGAAGATGCTCCAGTTCATGAAAACGTTAAAAAAGCTATCGTAAATGCATCTGAGTTAGATACAAGATTAATTATGCGATCACTTACCAACACTGAAAGGGTGCTAACAAATCCCGCAGTTGATAGATTGATGGAAAAAGAAAAAGCTCTTGGAGAAAAGTTAACTTTTTCCGATATTGTTGATGAAGTTGCAGGAGTTTATCCCACAATCATGATGGATGGTGATATGGATGCAGGAGCTTGGTCTTGCGGTATGGTTGCAGGCCTGGTTTATGATATCCCTAGCGTAAAAGAACTCATAGATAGGATAATGAGTGAAGCAGAAGAAATAATTCAATCCAAACTTAAACAAGCTGTTTAATGAAGTTTGAAAATAAAGTAATGCCGAATGATGAACAAATGGCAGAATTTCTCGACCCCGGAAATGATGAACCAATTTATATGGTAAATCTTCTCAAGTTTAAAGATAAAGCTGAATATCCAGATAAAAGAAAAACAGATTTATCAGGAAGAGAAGCTTATGCTATTTATTCTGAAGAGGTTCAACATCATCTAGCCAAAGTAGGGGCAACAGCTATATTTGGAGCCGATGTAAAAAGATTGATGTTGGGTGAAGTTGAAGAACTTTGGGATTCTGTTGCGATAGCTACTTATCCAAATAGGAAAGCAATGTTAGATATGATTTCTGATCCAGATTATATAAAAAGTGCACAACACAGAGTTGCTGGATTAAAAGGGCAATTAAACATTGAAACAGTAATTCCCTTAGAGAATGACTAAATTAAAAAAATTATACCTATTTGCTCCATTAGTAATTATTCTATTCTCATGCGGCGGCGGAGGTGATGGAGGTATTGAAGCGCCATCTGATGGGGGAAATCCAATCAGTAATTCAGGTTCATCAAATTCTTCGAGTTGCACCCCTAACAATATAACTGCGCCAAATATCTCATTCTCAAGATCTCTTGATCCATTAACTCAAGCTCTATCAAGTAATCAATATCCTCCTTATGACAAAATTATTGATTATGAAGGAATAATTTTTGCTGGAATGGATGATGTAAGTAATGATTTTGTATATAAAGTTGCTCAAACATACAGAGAGCTTCTTGGTGGAGACGATGGCATGAAATCTTCTTGGACTGCAGATCTTATTAATAAAATGGATGATAAAAGTGTTCTCCAAAGGATCATCTATGGCGAATATGATGATTATTCTGGGGATCGTGCTTTTGATGAAAGAAATTATCCAGGATTTGATAATACCCACGACAATAATCCTAATGTTGATGTAATAGGGGAGAGTAAACCTATTGATAAATCTGGCCAAGTTAATGAAGTCATAGAACATATTCTCCATACGATTACTGTTCTTGGATTTAATTATATATTTCCAGAAAAGTATTCTTATACCAATGCTTGTTCTGATGTTTATTTAGCAATGCAAGAGGCTATTTCTGAGGGTTATTATGATGTTTCCTCATATGAGGATATTAAAAATGATTCTGAAATCTATGGAAGAATAATTGTTCAAGAATTTGCTTACTGGATGATAATTACTGGATGGGATATTAAGAAAGATCTTCTTCCAAATTCTGCACCTGAGTGGACAGTTAATAGTGCATCAGAAATGCAATCTCTTTTACCCTTATCTCATGCTTTGTATGAAGAAACGGTAAAAGATATATTGAAAAATCCTACTTCAGAATTTTTGCTTAGTTTATTTCCAAGATCTTAATTTTGGAAATAATTAATTTAAAAATCAATGAAGACGAAGAAATCTTTTCATCATTCTACGAAATCAATCAACAACAAGTTCCTAAAGTTGGATCTGTATCTTTAGAGGAATTTTTAAATCTAATTAAAATATCAAATATTTCTTATGGATTTATAAAGAAGGGTATATGTTTGGGTTTTGTTATCTGTCTCAGAGAAAACACCAATTATCAATCTATCAATTATAAATTTTTTCAAAAAAGACATAATAAATTTTTCTATATTGACCGTATTGCAATAGCCAATAAATATCAGTCTTCAGGTATCGGAAGTATTCTCTATAACAAATTATTATCAATTAAAGCCAAATTTAATATACCTATATGTGCCGAAGTTAATATTGATCCACCAAATGAGTTATCTATTCATTTTCATAGAAAACATGGATTTTCTGATATCACTGAAAGCACGATAAAAGAAGGGTATTCGGTAGTTTATATGGAAGTTTGTTAAAATATATTACTTTACATAATATATATTATACGAATATATATAATACTAATTAATTTCTACGTTTAAAGAATCTACTACTTTTCCTTTATTAGACATTAGTTCCAAAACTACTTCATCTTTAAATATACGAACAATTCCAAAATTAGCTTTCCTGTAGGTTGAACCTATTCTCAGAGGACCTTTCTCTTCTGTATTAAATGGAATTGGTAGATTTAATGAACTAGATGTGAATTCATAAATAATATTATTATCATCAGTCT
>TARA_B100000963_G_scaffold334968_1_pt1 | contig 16667 bp, 13 predicted proteins | sample TARA_B100000963 | Tara Oceans TARA_B100000963 (sample SAMEA2622097) | marine metagenome | biome: marine biome (ENVO:00000447); feature: surface water layer (ENVO:00002042); material: "saline water (ENVO:00002010), including plankton (ENVO:xxxxxxxx)" | depth 5 m | reverse complement strand
GGTTTTTTTCCTGTAGATGAAGAAACTTTAAAATATTTAAAACTTTCTGGTAGAGACAAAGAAACAGTTGAACTTGTAGAAAAATATTCAAAAGTACAAGGTTTATGGGTAAGTGAAGACATGGAGTTCACTGACACTTTATCACTAGATATAAGTACCGTAGTTCCAAGTATTTCTGGACCTAAACGACCACAAGACAAAGTTTTGTTAACGAAGTCCTCTAAAGGGTTCGCTAAAGCTTACAAAGAAAACACAAAGAGAGAAAAACCCATTCAAGCAGATGTAGCTGGTGCTGATTATAAAATCACTGATGGAGATATTGTAATAGCAGCAATTACTTCTTGTACAAACACTTCAAATCCAAGTGTAATGATTGGTGCGGGATTACTTGCAAAAAAAGCTATTGAAAGAGATTTAAAAATTAAACCATGGGTAAAAACATCTTTAGCTCCTGGATCTAAAGTAGTTACAGACTATTTAGAAAAAGCAGGATTGAATAAGTATTTAGATGAACTCGGATTTAATTTAGTCGGTTATGGCTGCACAACATGTATTGGAAATTCTGGTCCCTTAAATAAGAATATTTCGGATGCGATACACAAAGAAAATTTATATGCAGTTTCTGTTTTATCAGGAAATAGAAATTTTGAGGGAAGAATAAGTCCAGATGTTAAAGCTAATTATCTTGCTTCTCCACCGCTTGTAGTTGCTTATGCTTTAGCTGGTAATATGAATTTTGATATGTACAAAAATCCTCTAGGTACTGACAAGGAGGGCAAAGAAGTATTTTTAAAAGATATTTGGCCGAGCAATAAAGAAATTGAAGACTTAATGTTAAAATCAATTAATGCAGAAATGTTTATCGATCGCTATTCCAACGTTTCAGAGGGACCTAAAGAATGGAGTGCTATCAAAACAGCAGATAGTAGTATTTATAATTGGGAAGATAACTCCACATACGTTAAAAAACCTCCTTTTTTTGATAATTTGCCAGATCAACCAGAGGGCTTTAAGCCAATCAAAGATGCACGATTATTACTTTTGCTAGCAGACTCAGTTACTACAGACCATATCTCACCCGCTGGTAACATAAAAAAAGACAGCCCTACCGGCGATTATTTTATGAAAAACCAAGTTCAACAAAAAGACTTCAACTCTTATGGAGCTAGACGTGGAAACCATGAAGTTATGATGAGAGGTACATTTGGAAATATAAAAATTAGAAATGAAATGGCACCAGGTACTGAAGGTGGTTTTACAACTTTACAGCCGGATGGAAAAGTAATGAGTGTTTATGATGCTGCAATTGAATACAAAAAAAGAGGCAACGATTTAGTTGTTATGGCTGGAAAAGAATATGGCACAGGTTCTTCAAGAGACTGGGCAGCTAAAGGCACAAAACTTCTAGGAATAAAAGCTGTTATAGCTGAAAGTTTTGAGAGAATTCACAGATCAAACTTAATCGGAATGGGAGTATTACCTCTTCAATTTAAAGATGGTTTTGACAGAAAAAAATTAAACATTTCAGGTGAAGAATTAATTACAATAGTTGATATAGATAAAGGCATTAAACCAAGAGATGAAGTGTCTTGTGAAATTAAATATAAAGACGGCACAAGCAAAACTATTAAACTTCTCTGCAGAATAGACACTCAAAATGAAGTAGAATACTACAAAAATGGTGGCATACTTCAGTACGTTCTTAGAAACATGTTAAGTTAATGAGAAATATAATTGTTAAAGTACATCCATCAAAAGCTAATTTAAAAAAAAAAAATCAATTAGCCTGGAAAATTGCAGAGATAGCCTCTGACAAAGCAAAAATTAATAAAGATGCAGTTGAGATGGTTATTAATAGAATTATAGATAACGCTTCAGTAGCTATTGCTTCGTTTAATAGAAAGCCTGTTATATCAGCAAGACAAATGGCTTTAGCTCATCCAAGAAAAACTGGAGCAAATGTTTTCGGTTTAAATTCTAAAATAAAAGTTGATTGTGAGTGGGCAGCATGGGCAAATGGTACAGCTGTTAGAGAATTAGATTATCATGATACTTTTTTAGCTGCAGACTACAGTCACCCAGGAGATAACATTCCAGCTATTTTAGCCGTAGCTCAACAAAAAGGTTGTAGTGGAATGGATTTGATAAAAGGAATTCTAACAGGTTATGAAGTTCAGGTTAATTTAGTTAAAGGAATTTGCTTACATGAACATAAGATTGATCACATTGCTCACTTAGGTCCAAGTGTTGCAGCTGGTTTAGGGAGCTTGCTTAAACTTAAAACAGATACAATTTATCAATCTGTACAACAAGCTCTTCATATAACTGTTTCTACAAGGCAATCTAGAAAAGGAGAAATTTCTAGCTGGAAAGCTTTTGCTCCAGCTCATGCTGGTAAATTAGCAGTGGAGGCAGTAGATAGATGTATGAGAGGCGAGGGCGCACCAAGTCCTATATATGAAGGTGAAGACAGTGTAATAGCTTATGTTTTATCTGGACCTGGAAAAAAATATTCTGTCCCAATGCCTAAAATTAATGAACCAAAAAAAGCAATATTGGAAACATACACAAAAGAGCATTCAGCCGAATATCAATCACAAGCGCTTATAGATTTAGCAAGAAGCCTAAGTAAGAAAATTAAAAATTTATCAAACATTAAAAATATTGTTATCGAAACAAGTCATCATACACATTATGTAATAGGAACCGGTGCTAATGATCCTCAAAAAATGGATCCCTACGCGAGTAGAGAAACTTTGGATCATTCTATAATGTACATTTTTGCAGTGGCGTTAGAGGATGGTGCTTGGCACCACGTGAAATCTTATACACCGCAAAGAGCTAGAAGAAAGAGCACAATTCAACTTTGGCGTAAAATAAAAACTCGCGAAAATAAAAAATGGACTAGAAAATATCATAGCAGAAATCCTAAAAAAAAATGTTTTGGAGGGAAAGTAATTATAAAAATGAAAAATGGATCTATAATTTCAAAGGAAATCAATGTAGCCGATGCTCACCCAGCAGGGAAAAAACCTTTTGGTAGAAAAGAGTATATACATAAATTTAAAACATTAACTGAAGGCATTATATCAAAAAAAGAGTCAGATAGGTTTTTACGAACTGTCCAAAATTTAAAAAAATTAAAATCTGGCCAGTTACATTTTTTAAATGTAGAAGTATTAAAAAAATTTGAAAAAACTTATAAAAAAAAATTTACTATATTTTAAACTTTTGATTAAATACTAAATAGAAACTCATAATCTTTATTTATTGACAGCACATCTAAGTTCACTAAACCACCAATTATTAATTGAATTGCTATAATAAAAATTACTATTAATCCAACATAACCCAACCATTGGTGTTTTTTTATGTATTCTGCAAAATAACTTGCTAAAGTTGCTATTAAAAATACTGATAAAAGCAAACCTATTACCATTATATTAAAATTACCTTTTGATGCTGCTACAACAGCAAGAGTGTTATCAAAACTTAAAATTAAATCTGCTACCAAGACTTGATAAACACCAGCAGCAAAACTTTTAGTTTCTTTAGATTTTAATTGTGGAGATCTTACTGGATTTTTTCCAAAGAAATCTTGTCGTAAATTATTAATAACCCAAAGTAGCAGTATTCCTCCTAATACTTTAATCCAAGCAAATTCAAAAATATAGTTTACTCCGGTAGCAAAAAATATTCTAAATAGAAACGCAGCAGCTACTCCCCATGCTATAATTTTTCTTCTATTTTCAGTAGCAAAACCTGATGCTATTAATCCTATAATGATCGCATTGTCAGCGGCCATTACTATATCAATAAGTATTATTTGAACAGAAATAATTAATTGCTCCAACATTGTAATGAATCATGTATATAATTTAATTATACAATTTTAAAGAGCAAAAAATGATTGCAAAAAATTATTCAGGGAATATTTCAAAAAAACAAATATTTTTGATATCCATTCCGGTTTTTTTTTCTAATATGGCGATCCCACTTATAGGTATAGTAGATACAGGTTTAATGGGAAATCTTAATGACGCTAAATTTTTAGTAGCCACAAGTATAGCTACTTCTGTAATGACGATGATAATTTGGAGTTTTGGATTCTTAAGAATGGGGACCGTGGGTATAGTAGCTCAATTATACGGAAAAAGTGATTATAGAGAAATAGTCAGAACTTTACTTAGAAATTTTAGTTTAGGTATAATCATTTCAATTATAATCATTTTGTTAACACCATTAATAATTAACATTGTACATAGTATATTTATCTCAAGTTCAGAAACACAAAAATTAATTAACACCTATATTAAGGTCAGAGTTTTTTCAATTCCTGCAGAATTTACACTTTATATAATTATTGGATTTTATTTTGGTTTGCAGAAAACAAATATATCAAGTTTATTAATTATAATTTTATCTATACTAAATATTTGTTTAAGTTCTTTTTTTGTTTTATCTCTTAATTTAGATGTTTTTGGTGTAGCTCTAGGAACTTTATTAGCATCCTATCTAACTGCAATAACTTTTTCTTTTTACTCTTATAATTTGATAATTAAAAAATTTCAAATTATACCTTCATGGCAAAAACTGATGATATCTTCAAAAATTTTAAAATTGTTTAATATTAACTTTGATATCTTTATAAGAACTTTGCTTCTCACATTTTCTTTTTTATGGGTAACATATATTGGATCAACATTGGGTGAAAATTATTTAGCAATAAATACTATTCTGATACAATTTATATTTGTGAGTGCTTTCTTTCTTGATGCGTATGCATTTTCTACTGAGGGAATTATAGGTTTTACTATTGGTAGAAAAAATAAAAAAACTTTTTTAAAAGTTGTAAAAAATTCAATTCAATTAAGTTTTTTTACGGCACTATTAATATCATTATTATATTTATTATTTTTTAAAGATTTAATAAATTTACTTACTAATATAGAAATTCTAAGATTTATTTCTTATAAACACGCATTATGGGTAATTTTAATTCCTCCGATAGCTTCTTTCTGCTATCAATTGGATGGTATTTTTCTGGGTGCTACTCAGACAAAAGAAATTAGAAATGCAATGATTATTTCTGTTGCATCTTTTATATTATTATCTATATATCTTACAAAAATTTTTGATAATCATGGCTTATGGTTGTCTTTACTTATTTTCATGGTTTTGAGGTCTATGACATTAAACTTTTATTTTAGTAGAATTTTAAAAAAATTTTAGATGCAATTTTTATATAAATTACCTGGATATATTTTACTATTGTTTGGTGGATTTTGTTTAAGCTGGGGAGGTTTTATTGTTAGATCATTTGAAACTACAAACGCTTGGGACATTCTATTTTTAAGATCTTTTTTCTTTTTTTTTGGAGTTTCAATTTTTTTATTAACTACTTATAAAAAAAATTCATTTAAAATAATCAAAGAGTCGGGGATACCAGGGTTTTTGGGCGGTTTTGTAATGTCTCTAAGTTTTATAGCTTTTGTCTTTGCTATGATGAACACATCTGTTGCAAATGTTGTTTTTATAATTAGCACGCAAACAATGTTTCTAGCACTATTGGGTTATTTTTATCTTAATGAAAAAGTTTCATTTATTGGATTAATTTCAATTGTGTTGGCGATGGCTGGTATTACGATAATGATCGGCGACTCTATTTCTTCAGGTACTTTGTTTGGAAATATAGTTGCCTTAGCTATTCCAATAAATTTTTCAATATTTGTTATGATTGTTAGAAAAAACTCTAACTTAGATATGGTTCCAGTTATGTGGTATGCAGCAGTGCTAAGTCTTTTATATGGGTTGTTTATGACCGAAAACTTTATTTTCACCACAAACGATATAATTATGGGATTTTTACTTGGTGTTCCACAGCTCACTTTTGGATTTATTTGTATTACAATTGGTACAAGAACGACTCGATCCGTGACAGTTGGTTTGTTGATGCTTACAGAAACCTTATTTGCACCTTTATGGGTTTGGATATTTCTTAATGAGATACCACCTTTAAGTGTCTTTATTGGCGGAGCAGTTATAATTTTGGCTTTAATTATAAAGAGTATTGATACTAGGGAAAAACTGAAGCAAAGTTAGTAATTTTTATATTTGACTTTTAATAACATTTATAAGAAGATTTATATGTAACGGGAGAGACTAATTATATTAGCGCCGAAGGAGCAACCACCCGATAAACTCTCAGGCAAAAGGACCGTTGCCGTAATAACTCTGGAAAGTAGGCACTAGCCTCACCGAAGGATTAAATCTCTCAGGTAAACAGACAGATGGGTAAAAAAAGAGTTATTATGGAAACACAAAAAACAGCATTATACAAAACTCATAAAAACTTAGGAGCAAAGTTCGTGCCTTTTGCTGGCTATGAAATGCCCATTCAATACAAGGATGGTATTGTAAAAGAGCATTTATCTACAAGACAATATGCTGGTTTTTTTGATGTTTCTCATATGGGACAATTTTTTTTAGAAGGTGATGAAACACTATCCGAAGCTTTAGAAAGAATAATTCCTGCAGATTTAAAATCTCTAAAAATTAATCACTCAAAATACTCTTTTTTACTAAATAATGACGGAGGAATAATTGACGATTTGATTGTAACAAAAACTGAAAAAGGATTTTGTATAATTTTAAATGCAGCATGTAAAAATAATGACATTAAACAAATTTCACAATTTTTAGGTAAAAATCATAAATATCTTTTAAGAAATGATTTATCTTTAATAGCATTACAAGGGCCGAAATCAGTCGAAATATTAGAAAAACTTATACCGGGTGTTTCTAATTTAAAGTTTATGACGGGCAATAACTTTAATTATAACAGTGAAAATTTGTATATCACAAGATCAGGCTATACAGGAGAGGATGGTTTTGAAATCTCTATTCCTAATGCAAAAGTTGAAAAATTAATTCATTTTTTAATATCAAATAAAGTCAAACCAATAGGTCTAGGTGCCAGAGATACTTTAAGATTAGAAGCAGGCCTTTGTTTATATGGACACGATTTAAACGAAAAAATTAATCCAGTAGAAGCTAATTTAAAATGGGCAATTGCCAAAAAAAGAAAAGATATTGGTGGTTTTAATGGATGGGATAAGATTAAGAACTTACTGACTAATGGAAGTGAAAAAATTAGAGTTGGTATTAAACCTGAGGGTAAAGTAATAGCTAGGGAAAATACAAAAATTTTTTCAACCGATGATAATGAGATAGGCCACATCACTAGTGGCACCTTCGGTCCAAGCGTAAATGCGCCAGTTGCTATGGGATACGTTAAGTCAAAATTTGCTGAGATAGGAACTTTAATAAGACTAGAGGTAAGAGGAAAAAAATATGGTGCTAAAATTTCAGAGTTACCATTTTACAAAAAAAACTATGTTAAATAAAAAAAGGGGTAAAAGTGAGTGAAAAAAGATTTTCAAAGAAACACGAATGGGTTTCATTAGAGGGCGATGTAGCTACGGTTGGTATTACAAAACATGCAACAGAATTACTCGGAGATATAGTTTTTGTAGAAGTACCTGAAGCTGGAAAATCAGTGGAAAAAGAAGGACAGGCAGCTGTTGTTGAGTCAACTAAGGCAGCTAGCGATGTCTACTCACCAATTTCTGGTGAGATCACCGAAGGAAATAAAGCTATAGTTGACGATCCAAGTAGCGTTAACGCAGATCCAGAGGGGGCGAGCTGGTTTTTTAAGTTAAAGATTAAAAACAAAGGAGAGTTCGATTCTTTAATGTCAAAAGATGATTACGATACGTTTTGTAAGGAGAACCCAAGTTAAATGATAGATAATACCTCAGAAGAATTTATTTATAGACACATTGGTCCATCCCAAGAAGACCAAACAAAGATGTTAGATTACATTAAACAGAGCTCGCTCGATAATTTAATTAAGAACACTGTTCCTGAAAATATTTTACTTCAAAAAGATTTAAAAATTGATAGTTCTCTGTCTGAAAGTGAAGCATTAAAAAAACTTAAATTAATTTCTCAAAAAAACGAAACTTTTAGAAGTTTTATTGGTATGGGATATTATAATTGTTTTACACCTCATGTTATTTTAAGAAACATTTTAGAAAATCCAGGGTGGTATACCTCTTATACCCCTTATCAACCAGAGGTAGCTCAAGGAAGGTTAGAAATGTTATTAAATTTTCAACAGTTAGTTATAGATTTTACAGGAATGGACATTGCTAACGCCTCTTTATTGGATGAAGCGACTGCTGCAGCAGAAGCTGTTGGATTAGCTCAAAGAATTTCTAAAAATAAATCAAAGACAGTTTATGTTTCAGAAACTGTCAACCCCCAAGTTATTGAACTGATAAAAACTAGAATAGAACCTTTTGGATTAAAACTTATTATAGGAAACCAAAAAGACTTTATAAAAAATATAAATGAAGAATTGATATGTGGTGTTGTTGCTTACCCTGATACATTAGGAGAGATAGTTGATCCAAGTGAAGCTATAAGCATAATAAGAAAAAAAGGTGGTAAAGCTATTCTAATCTGTGATCTTCTCTCTTTAGCAAAATTAAAAACACCAGCCGAACTTGGTGCAGATATAGCAGTTGGTAATGCTCAAAGATTTGGAGTTCCAATGGGATATGGCGGGCCTCACGCTGCTTTTTTTGCCACTAAAGAGGAATTCAAAAGATCAATGCCTGGAAGAATCATCGGCGTTTCTGTAGATAAGTTTGGTAAAAAAGCTTACAGACTATCTCTTCAAACTCGTGAGCAACACATAAGAAGAGACAAGGCAACAAGCAATATTTGTACAGCCCAAGCACTGCTGGCTATAGTATCAGCAGCATATGCAATTTATCATGGACCAAAAGGAATTTTGAATATCGCTAATAGAACTTCAAAACTGGCCAAGTTGTTTGCAGATAATATTAAAAAAAATGGTTATGAACTTCATACTAATAATTTTTTTGACACAGTTACAATTAAAACTAATAACAAAACAGAAAAAATTTATCAAAAAGCAATCTCTGAAAGAGTAAATTTAAGAAAAGTAGACGGTAAGACTTTATCTATAGCCTTTGACGAAGCTAAAAGAGTTGATCATGTTAATTTATTGCTTAAAATATTTGGTATTAGTAAAAATATAAAAGAAACAGAAGATGTAACACTAGAAAATCTTCCAAAAAATCTTTTAAGAACTTCAGCATATTTATCTCACCCAGTTTTTAATAAATATCACTCTGAAACTGAAATGATGAGATATTTAAAAAGATTAGAAGATAGTGATATTGCTTTAAATAGATCAATGATTGCTTTAGGTTCTTGCACAATGAAATTGAATGCTACAGCTGAAATGATACCAATTTCATGGAAAGAGTTTTCACTTCCTCACCCTTTTGTCCCGGTAGATCAAATGAAGGGGTATCAAGTTTTATTTAAAGATTTAGAGAGTGATCTTAAAGAAATAACAGGCTTCGATGCTGTCTCTTTGCAACCCAACTCTGGAGCTCAAGGTGAGTACGCAGGATTAATGACTATAAGAGCGTTTCATAAAAATAATAATGAGTTGAATAGAAATGTTTGTTTAATTCCAAACTCAGCCCACGGCACTAATCCAGCAAGCGCACAAATGTCCGGTATGAAAGTAGTAGTAGTAAATTGTGACGAAGATGGAAATATTGACTTTGAAGATTTAAAAAATAAGGCTGAAAAATATTCTAAAGATTTAGCTGCTTTAATGGTTACTTATCCTTCAACGCACGGCGTATTCGAGGAAAAAATAACTGAAATTTGTAAAATTGTTCATGCAAACGGCGGACAAGTTTATATGGATGGAGCTAATTTAAATGCTCTTGTTGGCATAGCAAAACCTGGAGAATTCGGACCCGACGTGTGTCACATTAATTTACATAAAACTTTCTGTATTCCTCATGGAGGAGGAGGGCCTGGTATGGGACCAATAGCGTGTGCAAAACATCTAAAAGACTTTTTACCAACACACAAACACTTAAAAGATTTAAATTCAAGTAAAGGTATGGGTTCAGTTTCTGCCGCTCCATGGGGAAGCGCGAGTATTTTAGTTATTTCATGGATGTATATTAAAATGATGGGAGCCAAAGGTTTAAAACAAGCTTCAGAAGTTTCAATTTTAAATGCAAATTACATTGCAAAAAAATTATCAGATAAATATAAGATTTTATATACCGGGAAAAATAATAATGTGGCTCATGAATGCATTATAGACATAAGGCCTATTAAAGAAAAAACAGGAATTACCGAAGAAGATATTGCTAAACGTTTAATTGATTATGGATATCACGCTCCAACGATGTCCTGGCCAGTCGCCGGAACAATTATGATTGAGCCTACCGAAAGTGAAAATTTGGAAGAAATAGATAGATTTTGTAATGCGTTATTAAATATTAAGGACGAAATAGATAAAATTGATGTTGGTCAATTCGATAAGAAAGATAATCCTGTTGTTAATGCTCCTCATACGTACTTAGAGTTATCATCGGATGAATGGAAACATAATTACTCAAGAAAAGAAGCTGCTTTTCCAAGATCATATTTGAAAGATTACAAGTATTGGGCACCAGTTGCTAGGGTTGATAACGTTTACGGAGATAGAAATTTGGTTTGCTCATGCCCCTCTATGGATGAGTATAAAGATGAAGCTGCTTAATAATTGAAATTAAACTTTAGGTAATAATTTTACCCATCTCATTACGTTAGGACGGTTCTCAGAAACCATTAACCATCTATCTACGTCAGAAAAATTTTCTAAAAAACTAAACTTTGATAGATCCCTTTCTTTGGTCTGAAAAATTTTAATATCAAAAAATTCTTTCAAATTATTTAAAAATTCATCTTGTTTATTTTTATCTTCATGTAATTCAATTATTAATTTTGAATTTTTTAATTTTATTAAATTTTTATTATTAAGAAGATTATATTCTGCACCTTCAATATCAAATAAAAAACAAGATTCTAATAAATCAACTTTTTCTGCCTCTAAAATCTCAATAAAGTCTTTATCTGCTTTATCAAATAAGACTACTTTATTTTCTAAATTATTTATTTTGATATTGTTTTGTAAAATTTTTTTTGAAGATAAACTTTGTTCAAAAACATAAGATTTTTTTTTTGTGTTAGATATTAACTGCCCCAGAGCATGATATCCTTCTGCCCCGCCCAAATTAATAAAATTTTTACAATTCCACTTTATTAACTCATCCTGAACTTCTTTTTCATAAAGACCAAGTATTTTAGGAGAAAAATCCATATCGGACCAATGCATATCAGTCGAAATTTTTAAATTCGAATAAGGTCCACTTTGGACTAGGCCATTTGAAATCTTAATTAAATTCTCTTGGATTATCTTAATTCTTTTTTCTATGAGTGTTTGTAATCTAAATTTGAAGCCTAGTTTACCCAATAAAATATTAAAAAAACCGATTAATCCGTTCTGTTTAAAAGCATGACTAAATTTTTTTAAATTCATTTTTTAATATACGGTCGATAAGAAGATTCTTTTAAAAATATTGATGCTAATATTCCATTTAATTCTGCTTTAATTAGTGAAGACTCTTGGGTTTTATTTAGGATTAATCTTGAAATAAGTTTAATTGTTAATTTTAATAAAATTGAAAAAGATTTTTTAAGAGCGTAGACATAACTATAATTTTTTTTAAAATAATAGAATTTTGACCAATTATAATGCCAATTTCTACTTAAATTAGCTTCATAATTAAATTTTTTATCATGGGACTTACCTCCTAAGTGGTCAAATTTAATATTATTAACGATGTACATTTTTTGATTATTTTTTTTGAAATTGAGGCACATGTCCATTGTTTCAAAATATATAAAAAACTTCTCGTCCATTATCTTTAAATTTTTAAGCATAGATTTGTTGACTATAAAAGTTCCATCAATCCAATCAATTTCCTCGAGATTATATTTGTTTAATAAATTAATTTTTTCTTTGGTCTTATTTTTTTCTGAAAAAATGTCTCTTTCATAATTTTTATATACCGACTCATCGGTATAAGTAGGAGCCAGAAGAACAAAATTATCAAAATTTTTTATGCAGGTCATTAAATTGATTAAACAATCCTTAGATAAAATTACATCAGCGGGGTTTAAAAAAACGAAATTATTTTTAGATAACTCTATAGCTTTGTTCATACCTTTTGAAAATCCTAAATTCTCTTTAGGTATAAAAACTTCAACTTGATTTTCATAATTTTTTTCTAATTCTTTTTTAAGCGAAATATCTTGTGAGTTTTCAATTATTAATATAGATAAATCTAAATTATAACTTGTTATATCTTTTACTAATTTTGTTATTAAATGTTTGCTGTGATGTGATAAAAAAGCAAGTGTCAGCATTTATTTTTATATAGTAATTTTGTTATAATATGATTTATTTAAATAAGATAGTTATATACTATTATATGAGTATTAAAAAAAAATCATATTTACATCATTTTTTATCAACCAAATTACCCAAGCAATGAAAATAGCTGTTATTGGATCAGGTATTTCAGGTTTATCTGCTGCTTATTTTCTTTCAAAAAAACACAAAGTAGATTTATTTGAAAAGGATGATCATTTTGGAGGACATTCATACACTTATGATATTAAAGATAACGGAAAAGTTATTTCTGTTGATTTGGGATTTATAGTATTTAATGAACTCACCTATCCAAATTTAATAAATTTTTTTAAAGAACTAAATATACCTTTTGAAAAAAGCAATATGTCATTTTCAGTCTCAGTAAAAAATAGCAATGTTGAGTATGGGGGAAGTAGTTTGAATTCAATATTTGCTAATAAACTAAACATATTAAATTTTAAATTTCTAAACATGCTAAAAGAAATAATTATATTTTATAAGACCGCGCCTTCTCTAGTTAAGCAAGACCTCCAAGAAGAAACGCTGGGAAAATTTCTCGATAAATCAAAACTATCTAATTATTTTGTCAAATACCATATTATCCCAATGGTAGCTGCTATATGGTCAATGCCGTTTGAAAAAGCTAAAGATATGCCTTTAAAACTATTTCTAAATTTTTTTAACAATCATGGATTATTCAAATTAAAAAATAGGCCACAGTGGTACACAGTTACAAATAGAAGCAGAAATTACGTTAAAGAAGTTTTAAAAAGTGTTAGCGGAGAAGTGTTTAAAAATTATAAAGTAAGCAAAGTAATTAGAAATAATGAGAATATAAGAATTTTAATCGATAAGAAATATCTGGATTATGATCATGTAATTTTAGCTTCTCATGCTGATCAGAGCTTAAACTTAATCGAGAATCCCACGAGTGATGAAAAAAATATCTTAGGTAAGTTTACTTATGTATCTAACTTGGCTTTTTTACATACTGATCAAAATTTTATGCCCAAAAGAAAACAAGCATGGTCTAGTTGGAATTCGATTACAAATATGAAAAAAACTTGTGTAACTTACTGGTTAAATAAATTACAAAATTTAAAATCTGATAAAAATTATTTTTTAACTTTAAATCCAATCGAAGAAATTAAAAGTAAACATATAATCAAAACTATCGAATTTACACATCCTTATTTTAATTACGAAAATACATCTATCCAAAAAGAATTGAAAAATTTACAAGGTAAGAAAAAGACATGGTTTTGTGGTAGTTATTTTGGTTACGGATTTCATGAAGATGGATTAAAATCATCATTAAATTTAATAAAAAATTTTGAGCTATAATGAATTCTTGTATTTATAATGGTGTCGTTACACACACACGTTTTAAACCAGTTAAACATTTCTTAAAATACAGAACATTTTCTTTATTTTTAGATTTAGATGAAATTAAAAAATTAGCACAATCTATAAGTATTTTTTCTTATAATAGATTTAACATTTTTAGTTTTTATGATACTGATCATGGTTTAAGAGATGGGAGCTCACTAAAAGATTGGGTGCTTTCTAATTTAAAAAAGTTCAACGTAAGCGACAAAATAGATACAGTTAAACTATTGTGCTATCCAAGAATATTTGGATATGTGTTTAATCCTTTAAGTATTTTTTATTGTTATGAAAATCAAAAGTTAAAGGCAATTTTCTATGAAGTAAAAAATACTTTTAACGAACAGCACACATATATTTTTAAAATAAAAAATGAAGAAAAAATTTTACAAAAATGTAAAAAAAAATTTTATGTTTCACCTTTTATGGATATGCAAACAAATTATGATTTTATATTAGTGAAACCGAATGAAAAACTGTCAGTTTTTATCAAACAAACAGATAAAGAAGGAATAGTGTTAACCGCTACACAAAATGGAGAGAGAAAAAACTTTAATCTCAAACAGCTAATTTTAAATTTCTTAACTTATCCACTAATGACAATCAAAATTATTAGTTCGATACATTTTGAAGCATTTCTATTATGGAAAAAAGGAGCAATATATCGAAAAAGAGACAATAAAATTAAAAATAACTTAAGTTTTGAAGAATAATTATGAGTTTGAAAAAAATTTCTGAAAAATTTGTTCTGAGCAAACTGAAAAGAATTAATCAAGGTAATTTAAAATTAGTAAATTATGATGGAAAAGTTTTCCATTTTGGTGATTTAGAAAATAAACTTTCAGCAAACATTAAAATAAACAATTCAAATTTTTATTTTAATGTAATATTAGGTGGTAGTTCAGCATTTGGAGAGGCACATATTAATAAAGATTTCTATACGACTAATCTTACTGATTTGATAGAACTTACTGCAAGAAACATAAAACTAATATACTCATTCTCAGGAAGTTTGAAAATACAAAAAATTAAAAATGTCATAAAACGAATATTTTTCTCTAATACAAAAAATAAAAGTAAAAAATATATTTCAATGCATTACGATTTAGGTAACAATTTTTTTGGAGAGTGGCTAGATCCAACATTGACATATTCAAGTGCTATTTTTAAAAATGATACTGATGATCTCGAAAGAGCGCAAAAAAATAAGTATCAAAAACTAATTGAATTATTAGATGTAAAGGATGGAAATAAAGTTTTAGAAATAGGTTGTGGATGGGGCGGATTTTCAGAATACTTAGCTAAAAATTATAATGTTAGTATCGATTGTATTACAATTTCAAAAAAACAATTCGAATTTACAAAAAAAAAAATATTTGAGTCAGGTTTAAATAACAAAGTAAATGTAAAATTTTTGGACTATAGAGATTTAAAAGATCGATATGACAATATTGCTTCGATAGAAATGATAGAAGCTGTTGGCCAAAAATACTTAGATCAGTATTTTAATACTATAAAAAACTCGTTAAATAGTAATGGAACTTCTGCTATTCAAGGGATAACAATAGAAGATCATTTGTTTGACAGATATAAAAATGACGAAGATTTTATACAAAAATATATTTTTCCAGGAGGTTTCCTGCCCTCAGTACATTATATTAAACAACTAATAAAAAAAAATAATTTAGAACTTATTAAAATGAATACTTATTCGGATGATTACTCTAAAACTCTTCGTATTTGGAGACATAATTTTTTTAAATCTTGGGAAAAAATTTCTCGATTAGGTTTTAATAGTTCCTTTAAAAGAATGTGGGAATTTTATTTATCTTATTGTGAAGCGGGGTTTAAATCAAAAAATATTAATTTAGTACAATTCTCAATGTTAAATAAATAATTGCAATGAAAAAGATATTAGTATTAACTTTATTAATTTTTATAACAGGATGTGTAAATAATATGAAACCAATAGATTTTAAAGACCAGAAACCAAGATTAATAATAGAGGAATATTTATCAGGCGAAGTTAAAGCTTGGGGTGTTTTACAAAATAGATCGGGAAAAGTTACTCGGCAGTTTAAAGCAGACTTAAATGGAAAGTGGAATGGTTCAAATTTAGTTTTAGATGAAGTATTTAACTGGAATGACGGTGAAAGACAAACCCGTCAATGGATAATAACAAAACTTGATGACCACAATTATGAAGGGACCGCGTCAGATGTTGTAGGTAAGGCAAAAGGATATTCTTATGGCCCAAGTTTTAAATTTGAGTATGTTTTATTAGTACCAGTGAAAGGAAAAAATATAAAAATTACTTTCGATGATTGGATTTTTATGCAAGATGAACGTGTGGCAATTAATAGGGCTACAATGACAAAATTTGGAATTAAAGTTGCAGAATTAACAGTAATGTTTATAAAGGAATAGTATGTTTGAACTACCAAAATTAGATTACTCGAACACAGCCCTTTCACCAATAATGTCAGAGCAAACGTTAGATTTACACCATGGCAAACATCATCAAACTTATATTACTAATTTAAACAACTTTATCAAAAACACTGAATATGAAAAATTATCTTTAGAGGAAATTATTAAAAAATCATCTACAGAAAAAAAAGCGGGAATTTTTAATAATGCGAGCCAACATTGGAATCATAATCTCTTTTGGAAATGCATGAAGCCAAATGGTGGAGGAAAACTTCCAACTAAACTTGAGGATAAAATTAAGAAAGACTTTGGAAGTTTTGAAAAATTTAGATCGGAATTCATTAATGCTGGTATTACTCAATTTGGATCTGGATGGTGCTGGTTATCTGTTAAAGATGATAAGCTTGTTGTCTCAAAATCACCTAATGCTGAAAACCCAACTATTCACAACATGAAACCTATATTA
>TARA_B100000963_G_scaffold193253_1_pt1 | contig 16718 bp, 13 predicted proteins | sample TARA_B100000963 | Tara Oceans TARA_B100000963 (sample SAMEA2622097) | marine metagenome | biome: marine biome (ENVO:00000447); feature: surface water layer (ENVO:00002042); material: "saline water (ENVO:00002010), including plankton (ENVO:xxxxxxxx)" | depth 5 m | reverse complement strand
GCCGACTTTAAGTTGGTGTCGAGGACAAAGTCCCAATCGTCTTCGTCGATGGTGTGATAGGTCTTTGCGCCGGCCTCAACACCGGCGTTATTAATAACCACATCACAGCGACCATAGTGTTCGTAGGCGCTGTCCAGAAAGCCGGCAATACTGTCTTTGTTGCGGACGTCGAGCGGTACAGCCAGTGCCTCGCCGCCGTTGTCCTTGATTTCGTCGACACAGGCTTGCAGTTTCTCTAGGCGTCGCGCGCCCAATACCACTTTCGCACCTTGGGCGGCGAGCACACCGGCGAAATGGTAGCCGAATCCGGATGACGCACCGGTAATCGCTATTACCCGGTCGGTGAGGTCGAATGTGGTTTGCGCGGTTGTTTGCGTGCTCAAAATCCTCTCCCAAAAATTAAGCATTCCAGAGTCGCTGTGGCGTTTGTACTGAAGGCCGGTGCGAATGTGGAAGATCACGGTATGTGACGATGCTAACACAGCTCATTGCAAGCCTGATCCGGATTAGAATGACCTTTTGCAACAACCCGGAGGTCAGTTATGCGACCAAGACGATCGGTGCTGTATATGCCAGCAGCAAATACGCGCGCTATGGATAAGGCCCGTGATCTGGACTGCGACGCCATAATCTTTGACCTCGAAGACGCGGTGGCGGTGTCGAGCAAAGTCACGGCGCGAAGCAACGTTGTGCGCCAGATTTCCGACGCCGACTACGGGCGGCGCGAACTTATCGTCCGGGTTAACGGCTTAGATACCCCGTGGGGTCGCGATGACGTACAAGCGTGTGCCCGGTTGCCGCTCCACGGGCTACTGTTCCCCAAAGTGTCTAGCGCAGATTATGTCGAGGAAATCGATGCACTGTTGCGACAACTCAATCCGGATATGCAGATCTGGATCATGATTGAAACGCCCACCGCGCTGTTGGATATGCAGCAGTTTGCCGGACATCCGCGTGTGCAGGTTTTGGTCATGGGCACCAGCGACCTAGTTCAGGAATTACGTGCAACCCATACCGCCGATCGCCACAACCTCGGCTACGCGTTACAGCGCAGCGTCGCAGTGGCGCGCCACTTTGGCAAAGACATTCTCGATGGCGTGCACCTCGACTTTCGCAACACCAAAACCCTACAACGGGTCTGTGAAGACGCGAAAGCAATGGGTTTTGATGGCAAGACATTGATACACCCGGATCAGATTGATACTGCAAATAGCGTGTTTGGTTATAGCGCTGCTGAAGAGGCCCGTGCACGAGCGCTGATAGCTGCGTGGCAACGTGCTCAAGCGCAGGGTCTTGGTGTGGCCGAACTTGACGGTCGGCTTATCGAAAACTTACACGCCGCTGAGGCGCAGCGCGTCATCGAATATGCTGAAGCACAGCGTCAAAGTGGCTAAGCCTTGGCGCGCTGTAGTGCTGTCGGCAGCGGCAAACGCGCCCACACAGACTTAAGCTGGTGCGGTATCGCGAGCATGGCCGGAGTCGTAACCAGTGTGAGTAATGTCGCAAAGGTCAATCCAGAGACGATGGCCTGAGACAGAGGCACCCAAAGAGTGGACAACTGTCCGCCCTGAACGATGGTGCGGTTGATTACGTCGATACTGAGATTGCTGGCCAGAGGCAAAAGCCCAAAAACTGTGGTTACAGTGGTTAGCATCACAGGTCGCAACCGCTGTGCGCCGGTGCGAACAATTAATTGGATGTAGTCTTGATTCGGCTGTTCGGCGCGCAATTTGTTATATGTGTCGATCAGCACAATGTTGTTATTGACCACGATCCCGGCCAGAGCAACGACGCCCACACCGGTTAAAATTGCACTGAATGGGTTACCCGTAATTAACAAACCAAGCAGCACCCCAGCGGTGGATAAGATCACCGCAAACAGAATCAGCGTGCTTTGATAGAAGCTATTGAACTGCGTCACCAACAGCACAAACATCAGCAGTAGCGACAGTGAAAACGCGACCCCAACGAAAGCCAGAGACTCGGCTTGCTCCTCATTTGCACCCCTAAACGTAATACTTAGTTCAGGCGGCCAGTCCTGGGTATCAATCCAAGCTTGCAATTCCTTGACCTTATCGTCAGCAAGAATGCCCGGGGCGACGTCGGCCAATACTTTTTTGATGGGAACGCCGTTGTGCCGCTCAATGGTGTCCACATTTGGAATGGGTTCCAAAGTTACAAAGTTCGACAGCGGTACCAAGCCGCTCGCTGTATTGATACGCAGCTGATCCAAGGCCAGCAGGCCGCGTGAAGCGCTTGGGTAGCGCACCCTGATATCCACGCCGTCATCGGCCCGGTCCGGTCGGTATTCGCCGACCTTTACGCCGTTGGTTACCAACTGCACGGCAACGCCCACTTGGCTCACATCGGCGCCATAGATGGCCGCCTGAGCCCGATCGACGTTGAGCTTGAACTCGACACCGGGTAACGCTCGAGTGTCGTCAATATCGCGCAGACCGTCGACCTCCGAGCGCATATAGTTAACGATTTTCGCTACCGCGGGTTCCAGCAGACGCCGGTTGTAGGAGGACAATTCAATGTTGATGTCTTTGCCCACTGGCGGCCCCATATCCTCTGCCCGGGCTTCGACCTGAATGCCAGAAATATTTGCCGAACGCGTACGTATTTCCTCGAGGATCTCTGTTGCGCTATTGCGGCGTTGGGGTTGGTCATAGAGCTCTACAAACATACCTCCGATACGGTCACTGCCGCCGTTGCGGCTCGGCTGCCCAGATAACTGGGTCCGCACACTCAGATGCTCAATGCCCTCGATTTCTAAAACCTGCTCCTCGACCTCTTTGACCAAGGCGTTAGTCTCGTCGACGCTCAGGTTGCCACGCGCGCGAATACTCACGCTGGCAAATTTCGATTCGGCTTGCGAAAAGTAAATCAGTCCGCTGCCGTACTGACCGTAGGCCCAGAATGTAGTGAATAAAATGACCAGGGTAACAGCCATAGTGACCAGGCCATAGCGCGCGGCAAAGCCAAGTATGCGTGCATATAAACCGGTCAGCGAACGCAGTTGGCGCGGGTCCCCCTGCTCTAACAGTTCCAGCGTCCTTTGCGCTTTCTTACCCTTGCTTCCGGCACGCCCGAATAGCGCGCCGATAGCGGGCCCGAATACCAGTGCATACAGCAGCGAGCCGCTAAGTACTGTGAATACAGTAACGGGTAAGAAACGCATGAATTTGCCCGACACGCCGGGCCAAAACATCAGCGGCAAGAACGCGGCCAAGGTTGTTGCGATCGACGCGGTAACCGGCCAAAACATGCGTTTGGCGGCCGCCAAATAGGCGTCTCTGCTGGCCAAACCCTCGGTCATTTTGCGATCCGCATATTCGGTCACAACGATCGCGCCGTCGATCAACATGCCCAAGCCCAGCAGCATGCCGAACATGACCATGAAATTGAAAGAGTAGCCCAACAGGTAGATAAAGATCAGAGAGAACAGAAAAGACGCTGGGATACCAAAGCCGACAATCAGACCGCTGCGGATGCCCATCGCAGCGACAACGATGACCATGACTAGGCACAGAGCGGTAAGAATGTTGCCCTCGAGTTCCACGACTTGGCTCTTGGCGTACGGGGCTTGATCGGTGGAATAGAAGATGTCCACCTTTGCCGGCAATTTTTGCCGGAACGCTTCGGTGACCTCCTTGGTGTTGGCGATGGCCTGAATGACGTTGCTGTTGGCGCGCTTCACAATGTTGAGGGCTATGGTGGTTTTACCGTCCACCCGCGAGTATTGGTTGCGGTCCTTGAATGTCCGCCGCACTTCGGCCACGTCGCTGAGGGCTATGACGGTATCGCCATCCGATTTCACCGGGATATCGTAGATGTCGCTGTAGTTCTCGATGACACTGGGCACTTTAACCGCGAATCGGCCCTCCCCATTATCCAAACTGCCTGCCGGGATCAGTCGGTTATTACGCGCAATGCTATTGATGATTTGCTCAGAAGACAGTCCATAAGTTTCGAGTTCTTTTGGATTAATAACCGCCTCTAAGAGTTCTTCCCGCGACCCCAGTAAGTTCGCAGAGAGGATATCCGGTTGCGCCTCTATCAAGTCGCGTAAATCCAGCGCCAAGGTGTACAACATACGCTCGGGCACATCGCCGACCAAGTTAACCTGAATGATCGGGAACTCGCTCGTAGATTGTTCTTGGATGATTGGTTCTTCTGCGGTACTGGGGAACTCCACCTTGGCACGGTCTACCGCCTCGCGCGTATCCATTAACGCCTGATCGAGATCGAAGTCAGGGTCGAATTCCACCATGACTGTGCCGGCATTTTCCGAGGCATAGGCGTTGATTTCTTCTACACCCTCCACCTGACGTAATTCGATCTCTAACGGCATCACCAACAACCGTTCCGCGTCTTCCGGTGATATGCCTTCGTGAACCACGGTGATGACAAAAAACGGCACGCTGATGTCCGGATCGCCTTCCACTGGAATTGAACAGCGCGCAAGAACACCGCTCAATAAGATCATGAACAGCAGCAGCAGGGTAGTTCGGGACCGGCTGATCGCGGCTTCGAGTAATTTAAACATATTCGGTTTAGGTGTCGGCGTTTGACGCCTGCGCCACACTGCTGGTTAATCGGCGACGCAAATCGGGATCAACCCGCTCGCCGGCAACGACCATTTCTTGGCCAACCGTTATAACGGTAGTTTCGTTCGGCAGACCAGTTACCCAGACGCCGTCGGCGCTTTCGCTGATAATCTCTATGTTGTGGAAGTGCACGATGTTGTCGTTGTCCAACACTCTAACGCCAATGGCGCCGAGGTCGTCTAGGGCAAACAGAGCCGGACTGATTTTCTGTGCCAGTACTCGATCCACGGGGATTTTAATCTCCGCGGTGATCCCAGAACGTAGCGCGCCATCGGCGTTATCCAGCTGAATTTCGACTGCATAGGTTCGAGTCTGCGGGTTGCTTTGCTGGCCGACGAAGGTCACGGGGCCTTCCACTGTGCGGCCGTCGGCCAACACGCCAGTCGCCAGTTCGCCAAGCCTGAGGTCGAGCACGTCCTTTTCCGATACGCGGCCAACCATCAGCATCGGATTCAGGTCGACGATGGTGGCACAACCCTGCCCTGGATTAACGTAATCACCGATTTCCACGTGTACGTCTTCAACAACACCGGCAAACGGCGCGCGCACCAATATTTTCTCAACATCCAGCTGGCGGCGTTTCAGTTGCGCAGCGGCGCTGGCTAGGCGTGCCTTTGTCGCCGCGATCGCGCTGTCAGAATTAAAGCCCCGGGCTTCTAGCTGCAGAGCGCCTTGATAGTCGATGCGCGCTTGGCTGACCAGTTCTTGCGCTTCAACCAGCGCCGTCTGCCTATCTTCTATAGACAACTCGCATAACACGTCGTTAGCTGCCACGACATCACCGCGCTCGACCCGGCGCTCGACGATTCGGCCAACGATCTCTGCTCGGGCGTTGACGGTGCGTTTATTTTGAGTCTTGCCGCGAATGTTGGTGTAACGAATTTTCTCAACCGCGCGTATTCTCTCCGCACGCACCCGCGTCGGGATGGCATCATTGCCGATTTCCTCTTTGATCCGATTCTGCTCCGCAATGGAGGGATCAATGACCGGAGGTGCCGAATTTATCTGGCCTGACAGCAGCCAAGCGATCAGCAAAATCGCGATCGTGACGGCCCAAATATAGGTTGAACGCATGTATCAATCCGCGTTGATTAGAATTTACGTTACTTAAAGTAACAAAAGGGCGACTAACATAGCCAAAAGTTCACCAAAGTGCTACTGGTAAGAGAAAAAGCGTGCGACAAGACGAAAGATATAGCGATGCGGCTCAACGAAGTGTGAAAGTTAAATGTTCTTTTGCGCGTTGATTCAGTCAGTTGGACTGCAGACAGCCCTAGCCGCTAGGGGCCAAGCCCTGTACGCCGAGGCCCGATTAGTCCATCGAGACGGGTGCTTTGAAAGGTTAGCCATGGCAAGAGCGGCGAATGCTGCTCTTGCCTCTGGCGGTTTTAGCATCGCGCTAGGTTGCCCGCGCGCAAAGACGTCATAGAGTGACTACGCCGACGCACTCGGGCGCGCAGCCATCCTTTCATACCAAGCGTGAATATAGGTCAGGTTCTGATCATAAGGTTGACCCACCGTGCCAGCGAATGCGAAGAAACAGTAAAGCAACACGTCGGCTAAACTGATTTGTTCGCCGGCGATGAAGGTCCGCCCATCATTCATGAGGTCGTTTAGCCAAGCCGTCTTCTCGCGCGCGATCTGTTTCAGGCCATCTGCGGCCTCGGGGATGGTGATCATTCTGTCTTTGAACAACGGCAGTCCCTCGCTGTAACGGAACCCGCTGGTCAACGGTTCGCAAATATTCAGGTCAACGCGCCGGGCCCACATGCGGGAATTGGCTCGCGCTTCGGCAGAGTCGCCCAGTAAGGTAACGCCATCTGCCTGTTCGTCGAGGTATTCGCAGATCGCAGTGATCTCGGCCAGAATTTCGCCGTTACTCATTTCTAAACACGGCATCTGACCCGACGGATTCAAGGCTAGATACGGCGCCTGTCGATTTGCGCCGGCCATCAGGTCCACCGCCTCAAGTTCGAGCGCTACGCCGCATTCCGCCGCATACATGCGCACCACATGAGGATTAGGTCCCACAGAATTGTACAGTTTCATAAAAAGTCCCCCAAATTAGAGTTAGTTAAGTTAAAGCCAAAAGAGCGGTTTTAGGCTACCACTCACCAATGTTTTCCATGCTCAGCCATGGTTCGGCAGGCGCCAGCGCCTCTCCGGTTTGCAGTAGCTCAATAGAAATACCGTCGGGTGATCGCACAAACGCCATGCGGCCATCGCGGGGCGGTCGATTTATGACAACGTTGTTGCTGGCCAGACGCTCGCAGCAGGCATAGATGTCATCGACACGGTAGGCGAGATGCCCGAAGTTGCGACCACCCGAATACGATTCAGGGTCCCAGTTGTAGGTCAGTTCGACTTGGGCGCTCTCGTTGTTGGGCGCGCATAGAAACACCAGCGTAAAACGCCCCTGATCGTTGTCAAAGCGTCGCAACTCCTCAAGTCCCAGCGCGTCACAGTAAAACTTGAGCGAAGCGTCGAGATCGGACACTCGAACCATAGTGTGCAGATATTGCATAACGTCGTTGCCGATACAAAACACGCAGTGTAGCGGTAAGCGCGGCCGCCTCGCTACCCATCTGCTGTGGATTCATACTTGGCGCCGCAGCTAAGCGATGCAACGCCGCCAGTTGCCGCGGCTGTTTAACGCTGTACCCATCCGCCACTAAAAGGGATGGCCTGGCCAACAAAAAAGTCGCTGTTATCCGACGCCAAAAATAGCGCAAACTCTGCATCTTCTTTCGCGGTGGCCAGTCGCCCCAGCGGCACCTGCCGGCGTAGCGATTTTTTGAAGGACTCCTGTTCTCGCAGTGATTCTGGGTAGTAAACGGGGTTTTCCACGTAGTTTTGCGCGATCAGATTAACCTGAACATTGCTTGGAGCGACCTCGACACCGAGCGCCTGCACATAGCCGACTTGAGCCGCTCGCGCTGCGCTGTAGGCCGCTAAAGTGCGCATCCCGCGTAGTGCTGCCGCGCTGCCATACACGACAATTTTACCTGCGCCGCGCTCGAGCATCTGCGGCAGCACGGCTCGGCACAGGCGGTGCAGCGGGTGCACCATAATGTCGAAAGCGCAATGCCAGTCGTCATCGCTGAGCTCAGTGGTTGCAATGCCGCTAAAGTTCTCGGATGCGAGGTTTGCGATCAGCACGTCGATATTCCCGGCGCCCTGAACCAGCTCTCGACAGCGCCCGGGTGCGCGTAGGTCGGATGTGTCGGTCGTAACGACGGCGCCCTCGGCGGTAAACAGGTCCGCTGTTGCGGGCCCCATATAGTCATCCGCTTGCGTAATGAGAACGCGTTTATTTAGCAAACGCTGGGTCATGGCTGTGCTCCGGAAAAAATCCAAGGCTAGCACGCTGTTGGTTTTCTTGCCGACGAACGCGTGAGGAATCAAAGCTTACCGGTGTATACTGCTTGGCTTTTTGCTGACACCCTAAAGAGGCTATACGATGACAAAACAGTCTGTTTCCAGAGTGCAACGCGGCAGCTTGCAAGTGGCTGCAGAGCTCGACGCGCTGATCTGTGATCAAGCACTACCAGGTACTGGCGTATCCGTAGATGAATTTTGGGCCGGTTTCGAACGCTGTCTGGCCGAGTTGGGGCCGGTGAACAAGAAGCTGTTGGCGGTACGCGACGAGCTACAGCAACAGATTGACCATTGGCATCTCGAACGCAAAGGCCGGTCGGTAGACGCGGTTGAATACAAAGCGTTTTTACAGGACATTGGCTATCTCTTGCCAGAGCCGGATTCGGTGACCATCACCACGACAAAAGTAGACGCAGAGATCGCCACAATTGCCGGCCCGCAGTTGGTAGTGCCGGTCATGAACGCGCGTTATGCGCTTAACGCAGCGAACGCGCGCTGGGGCAGTTTGTACGATGCCTTCTACGGCACCGACATCATCCCGGAATCGCCGGGCAGGGAGAAAGGCTCCAGTTACAACCCCGCGCGCGGCGAGCTTGTGGTCGCTCGAGTAGCGGAGGTGTTAGACGCCATGGTGCCGCTTGCGCAGGGCAGTCACAGTGACGTCGTAACCTATGGCATTGGCGCCGGCGAGGACGGTTCACGCCAGCTGCGTGCGATTTTGCAAGACGGTGGCAATACGCCATTGGCTGATCCCGAGCAATTTGTAGGGTTTGTTGGCGAGCCCGAACCCACCAGTATCCTACTTGAGCATAATGGGCTGCATCTGGACATTTTGATCGACCCCAACCATCCCGTTGGAGCGGTGCATCCCGCCGGAGTCAAGGATGTAGAAATTGAGTCTGCCATAACCACTATCCAAGACTGCGAAGACTCGGTGGCCGCAGTGGATGCCGAAGATAAATGTATTGTCTATGGCAACTGGCTAGGCCTTATGAAAGGCGATTTAGAAGAAGTGATGGAGAAAGGCGGTCAACGTTTGGTGCGTAAACTCAATCCGGATCGCCAATATATCGACAGCAAGGGCCAGTCCCTGACCATGCATGGCCGCAGTCTAATGTTGGTACGCAACGTCGGGCATCTCATGACCACAGATGCCGTGCTCGATGGCGAAGGTAATGAAGTCCCAGAAGGTTTTCTTGATGGATTTGTAACCGCTCTTTCGGCAATGCACGACATTCAGGGCGACGGGCCGCTGCGTAACTCACGCACTGGCAGCGTCTACATCGTAAAGCCGAAGATGCATGGGCCCGATGAAGTTGCGTTGGCCGTAGCGTTGTTTGACCAGATTGAAGAGACGTTGGGCTTAATGCGCAACACGCTAAAAATCGGCGTTATGGATGAGGAGCGCCGCACCAGCATTAACCTCAAGGCCTGTGTCGCCGAAGCGAAAGACCGTATCGTATTTATCAATACAGGATTTCTAGACCGCACAGGTGATGAGATCCATACCAGCATGCAAGCGGGGCCGGTGTTGGCGAAGGAGGAACTCAAGGCCCAGACGTGGATCAAGGCCTACGAAGACTCCAACGTGGACGTTGGTTTGGCCACTGGTTTCCGGGGTAAGGGCCAGATCGGTAAAGGTATGTGGCCCAAGCCTGACGAGATGGCAGAGATGTTAGCGGTTAAAGCCATGCACCCAAAAGCGGGCGCCAGCACTGCATGGGTGCCGTCGCCAACTGCAGCGTCATTGCACGCACTGCATTATCACGAAGTCAGCGTCGCCTCGGTGCAACAAGAATTGCAAGCTCGCGCGCCGGCCAGCGTTGATGATATTTTGCAGATTCCGTTGCTTGGCGGTAAGAACCTCGCGGCCGACGAGGTGCAAAGCGAACTCGACAATAACGCCCAGGGCATTCTTGGCTATGTGGTGCGTTGGATTGATCAGGGCGTGGGTTGTTCGAAAGTGCCTGACATTAATGATGTGGGTCTTATGGAAGACCGTGCCACGCTACGTATTTCCAGTCAGCACATCAGTAACTGGTTGCATCATGGGATCTGTTCCGAAGCGCAGGTGATGGAAACCTTGCAGCGTATGGCCGCCGTGGTTGACGATCAGAATGCCGGCGATGATGCATACCATCCAATGGCGCCGGATTTCGACAACAGTGTTGCGTTTCAAGCGGCCTGCGACCTGATATTTAAAGGGTTGCAGCAACCCAGCGGTTATACCGAGCCGGTGTTGCATGCCCGTCGACGCGAAGCGAAAGCAAAATACGCCAGTACTTAAAAAGCGGGGAACAGCATGGGCAGTCTCAGTGGTCAGTTTGCTTTGGTAACCGGAGCCGGTCGCGGAATCGGCGCGGCGACGGCAGCAAAACTAGCCGCCGCCGGCGCCCGCGTCTTGGTCAATGACCTAGACGCAGATGTGGCGGCGGAAGTCGCGGCCCGCCTCGATGGCGCAGTGGCTTATCCTGCAGATTTAACCGAGCCCACAGCGGCAGACGAACTCATTGAGTTTGCCCTGTCAGCTTTTGGCGGCCTCGACATCATAGTGAATAATGCTGGCTACATTTGGCACAGCGCTATTCACAACATGACTGACGAGCAGTGGGATGCAATGTTGGATATTCATGCCAGCGCACAGTTTCGCATTCTGCGCGCCTATGGACGTTGGCTACGAGGCGTTGCGGATAGAACCTCGCCAGTGCGTAAAGTCGTCAATATCTCCTCCACCATGGGTCTGCACGGAGGCGCCACTCAACTCGCCTACTCGGCAGGTAAGGCCGCGGTGGTGGGTTTAACCAGGACTCTGGCAAAGGAGTGGGGGCGTTTTAACGTCACGGTAAATGCGGTGGCCTTTGGCGCCATTGATACCCGCTTAACCAGCCCCTATGAAAGCGAGCCTAATATTTCCATGGTTAAAGGCCAGCCCCGCAAAGTAGGCTTGAGCATTGATCAAATTAAGCAGGCAGAGGCGGCCTCGCCGCTAGGGCGCATTGGCAGCCCTGAAGACGCGGCCAATGCCATCTACCTTTTGTGCATACCTGAATCGAACTGGATCACTGGTGAAGTATTGCTGGCCAGTGGTGGCGTACGCAGCTGAGACTCATTTGCACCGCGGCGCCGATAGCCCCTTCGGCTCCGTCGTCAGTGCGATTTTGGGTCGCTGACGCCCTTCGGAATGCGAATGTTGTCTACCAGCCGCAGCACGTCCTCGGGTACATCCGGCGTAAGCCGCGAGACGGTAAACGCCACCGAAAAATTCAGCAGGGCACCGAGTGAGCCGATGCCTTCGGGCGAAATGCCAAACCACCAGTGGTCGGCAGAATTCAAGTCCGGCGCCACAAATTTAAAGAAAACAATGTAGCTGAAGCAGAAGATTAAGCCCACCAGCATACCGCTGATCGCGCCTTCTTTGTTCATGCGCCGATCAAAAATACCGAGCAGAATGGCAGGGAACAGCGACGCTGCAGCCAGACCAAAAGCGAATGCCACCACCTGCGCCACAAAACCGGGCGGGTCGATGCCGAGATAGCCGGCAATTAAAATTGCTGTTACCGCAGCTACGCGGGCGTAAAATAGTTCCTGACGATCGGAAAGACCCTTCGCCATGGTTTGTTTTAACAGGTCGTGAGAGATCGAGGTGGAGATGACGAGCAATAATCCAGCCGCGGTAGACAACGCAGCGGCCAGACTACCGGCAGCCACCAGCGCGATCACCCAGGCCGGCAGTCGAGCAATTTCCGGGTTCGCCAGAACCATGATGTCGCGGTCCACGTAAACCTCATTGCTCGACGCGGTGGGTGAATTGATTACTGTGCGCGAGCCGTCGATGCGGCGTGTGTCATCGAAGCTCGGTTTGCCGTCGAAGGCTGCGCCGGGATGGTATTGAATACGCCCATCGTTGTTTTTGTCCTGCCAGCCAATAAGACCGATGTCTTCCCAACTCTTAAACCAGCCAGCGACCTCGGTGTATTGTGTGTTGTGGACGGTGTCAACAAAGTTCAGGCGCGCGAACGCCCCTACAGCCGGGGCGGTGGTGTACAGCAGTGCGATAAATAGCAGCGCGTAACCCGCGGATTTACGCGCGTCTGAAACTTTCGGTACGGTAAAGAAACGAACAATGACGTGGGGCAGGCCGGCCGTGCCAATCATCAACGCCATAGTGATGGCAAAGACGTCGACCTTGCTCTTCATGCCCTCGGTGTATGGAGCGAAACCTAACTCGACCAGTGTGTTATCGAGTTTTTGCAGCACCGATAAACCAGAGCCGTCGGCGACTTCGGCGCCAAGGCCGATTTGCGGAATCGGAATGCCGGTAATCAGCATCGAGATAAATATCGCAGGTACAAGGTAGGCAAAAATCAACACGCAGTATTGGGCCACCTGGGTATACGTTATGCCCTTCATGCCGCCCAACACCGCGTACATGAAAACCACCGCCATGCCGACGATTACACCCCAAAAGATTGGGATGTTGAGAAACTGCGAGAACACAATGCCGACCCCACGCATTTGCCCGGCAACATAGGTAAAGGAAATAAGAATCAGACAAATCACCGCAACCACTCGCGCGGCGGTGGAGTAATAGCGCGAACCGATAAAGTCCGGTACGGTGAATTCGCCAAATTTGCGCAGATAAGGCGCGAGCAGTAAAGCCAGAATAACGTAGCCGCCGGTCCAGCCCATCAGATAGACCGCGCCGTCGTATCCCATAAACGCGATGATACCGGCCATAGAAATAAACGACGCCGCACTCATCCAGTCGGCCGCCGTCGCCATACCGTTGGCAATGGGATGGACGCCACCCCCGGCCACATAAAACTCTTTTGTTGAACCGGCGCGGGACCAAATCGCAATGCCGATGTAGAGCGAAAACGACAGAAAAACGAACAGATAAGTCAACTGTTGGGCGTCCATATTAGGCATCATCCTCATCGTCGTCAGAAACGCCGAATTGGCGGTCGATCTTTTTCATCTTGTAGGTGTAGAAAAATATTAAGCCAATGAACACATAAATCGACCCCTGCTGGGCCCACCAGAAGCCAAACTTGAAGCCAAAAAACGCAATTTCATTAAGTTGCTCAACGAGCAGAATGCCAAAGCCGAAAGACACCGTGAACCAGATAGCCAGCAACACCAGCATCAGTCGAATGTTGGCTTTCCAGTAAGCTTGCTTGTCCATACTACCCCTCTAAAGTCATTGCCCTCGATCGGCGGGGTACAAAGTACCCGAAAGCTTGGTGGCGTGGAACACTCTTGGTTTTAGCTAGGTCAGCTCTGGGCATAGGGGATCGACCTGTCTTGCAAATGCCGCTAGCCTTAACGGCTTTTGGGGGAGCCATGTCTACACCAGTACAGCCGATTCGGCCGGCGGCGACGGTCATCGTGGTGCGCGAAGCGTCTTCGAGTTATGAAATCTTCATGCTCAAGCGCACCAGCAAAGCCAGCTTTGCTTCTGACATGTATGTGTTTCCGGGCGGCCGCGTAGACTCGGACGATCATCTGCACAAATACGACGCTTTTCGTCATGGGCCAACCGAGGTTCAGGCCCCGCAGGTCAAAGCGCTCGGAGACGAATGGCGTGGATTTTGGATTGCAGCAATCCGAGAGACCTTCGAAGAGGCAGGCTTGCTGCTGGCCTACGATGAAACTGGCGCATTGATTTCGTTCGACGCAGAACAGACCCAAGCGCGGTTTGCGGCCTATCGCGAGCCATTGCACGATGGAGAGATTTCGTTGTTGGACATCTGTCAGCGCGAGTCCTTGCGTTTGGCCGTGGACCATGTGCATTTTTATAACCGGTTTATCACCCCGTTGGGTCGGCCACGACGTTTCGACACGCGCTTTTTTATTGCGAGCGCGCCGGAAAGTCAGCGTGGCACCCACGACGCGCAGGAAACCGTTGACAGCATTTGGATCAGTCCGCAGCAGGCGCTGGCCCGTCATGCGGACGGTGAATTCGGGCTCATGAACGTCACGCGTATACAGCTTGAGTGGCTGTCGGAGTACGCGAACAAACAGGCCGTGCTGGATATGTCTGAATCCAAAAAAACATTTCTTACGCGGCGTCCTATATTGCCGGTGAAAGACTGACACATGGGATCTCGTTCATGCTTTAGTCGGCGGATGGGGCCATCAAAGAAATCGAATGCCCAAGTGAGCTGCTGTCCATCAGCGGCGGTTGACGCGAAACCACATGGACGCAACCCAAGGTTGCCGGTGCTTTGGTGAAACTGTGTACTGGGCTGGTCGGTGATCAATGGCGTAGTGGAAGTTAAAGGGTGAGCAAACACAATAACGAAACAATGCTGCAAGCGCTGGGCTGGAAGTCTTCATTTAGGCATGTTCGCAGCGCGCAACTGGCCGAGCCCAATCGTAGCGTGCATCGGGTAACAGAGGTTCAGCGTACAGGCCTTATCGTTGCGCCATCCTTTGATGACGAGCGCACCGATGTGCCGATCAGCGGCAAATGGTTTCAACGCTCCGAACGCGAACGGCCCACGGTAGGCGACTGGGTGGTGCTGGATCCTACCGACGGAACATTGGTTGAGGTGTTGCCGCGTAGCAGTCTGCTGACGCGTCTCAGCCCGTCTGGCAACGGCAGCCTGCAACTCATCGCCGCGAACGTTGATTCTGCCTTCGTCGTCACTTCCTGCAACGCAGACTTTAGCGTACCGCGGCTGGAGCGGTACGTATCTGTGATCTTGGAGGCAGGAATCGAGCCGGTCATCGTTTTAACCAAAATCGACCAAACCCCTGATTCCGACGCGTATCTGGCACAATTGCATTCGGCCTTTCAAACCGTCGCCTGCTGTGCGCTAAACGCCTTAGAGCCAGACACTGTGAGCGTTTTAGCGCCATGGTGTGGCGCAGGTCAGACCATTGCGTTGCTCGGCTCTTCTGGCGTCGGCAAGTCGACGATAGTCAACACGCTGATGGGCGGAGAGGTACAGCGCACTCAAGCCATTCGCGAAGAGGATGGCAAGGGTCGCCACACCACCACCTACCGGTCGGCCCATATATTGCCTCAGGGTGCGGTGATCTTGGACAGCCCCGGCATGCGCGAGTTCCAGATGGCTGAGTCCAGTGCTGGCGTGGCTGAACTTTTCGACGACATTGAAGCGCTCGCCGAGGCTTGCCGCTTCGGAGATTGTGCGCATAATGCAGAGCCGGGTTGCGCGGTCCAAGCCGCACTTGCCCTTGGCCAGTTAGACGAGCGCCGACTCGCAAGCTACAAGAAGTTAAAAGGCTAAAAACGGCCTTAGAGGAGTGCCCTATGGCGAATTTGATCGCCCCTAAGGTGAAACAGCAACCCGTTTCGGTAACCCGCAAAATGGCGGCTTCGCTGCCGGGACTGCGCGAAATCGCGCAGGCGCGAGGACTCAAGGTCCATCATCTGGGGGCCGGATACCCGCATCCGGAGGTCACCGACCCGCGGGGGTTCTTGCAGCATCAAAGCGACTATTTTGACTACGTAAATGATCAAGAAGGGCAAAATGATCCCGGTGTGTTGCCGGAATACCTGCGAGAGAGCTACTCCTACACCGATACACTGGGGCCCAAAAGTGCTCGCGAGACCTTCGCGCATGTGTATGGGAAAGATTGGAACCTAAATATAGACCCGGAGCGGCTGATACCTACGGTGGGCGCTTCCGGAGGCATCAGCCTTGCGTGCTCGCTGTTTGAACGCAGCGGTGAACCCTTGGCCTACATCACCGACGCCCCAACCTACGCAGGATTCACCGCGCGCGCCAGCTTGTGTCAGCACGCGACAATTTTCAGCGTAGAAATGGATGGCGAAGGCGCGATCCCCGAGCGGATGCGTGAGCAAATACACGCCGCGCGCGAGCAGGGCTATCTGGTGCCGTTTTATTATACGGTTCCAGACGGACATAATCCGGCCGGGTTTTCTTTTAGCCAGAGACGCAGACAACAGATCATCGAAGTGTTGCGCCAGGAAGGGGTGCTGGTGCTCGAAGACGCGCCATACCTGTACATCAACTACGCAGCGCCGGCAGATCGTGCGCAAACGTTTTTAAGCATCGATCCCGAGCAGACGATTCATCTATTCACGGGCTCGAAAATTGGTTTTCCTGGCCCCAGAGTCGGCTACTTGTACAGCGATGCAACCATTAAGATCGAAGGCGGAGATGAGGTAGCGTTAACCACGCTTGCTTTAACCGAATCTAGCGCAGATTTGTTGTTCCAAAATCCCGCGGCGCTGCGTGGCTTTGAAGCCCTATTGCACAAGCGCGAAGACGATGGCCAATACACCAAGCGCGACAGCATGTGGCCCTTGGCAGAAGACAAGCTCGGCGTGTACCGAGAAAACAGAGAAATACTGCTAGACACGCTAGAGGCAGAGTTAAAGGACCACAAAGAATATTTCGAATGGACTGTGCCGGACGGTGGCTTTTTCTCCGTGTTCACGTTCAAACGTGTTGCAGGAAAGCCAGCAATACAAACCGACGACGCGCTCATAGAGCGATTGGTCAAAGAACACGGTATTGTCGTCATTCCCATGTATGACTTTTACCCGGCAGACGCACGGCAACGCGATCCCGGAGCTGGCATGAATCAGTTACGGCTGAGTTTTTGTTTCAGCGAAAGCCAGGGCGATGCGCGACGCGCCGACATGCGCGAAGCGGTAGAAGCCTTTTGTGCCGCAGCAAAGCGTCTCGCCGAGGTGTCCTAGATCTACGGGTAACTGGAGCATCTCAGCGA
>TARA_B100000963_G_scaffold237616_1_pt1 | contig 16770 bp, 12 predicted proteins | sample TARA_B100000963 | Tara Oceans TARA_B100000963 (sample SAMEA2622097) | marine metagenome | biome: marine biome (ENVO:00000447); feature: surface water layer (ENVO:00002042); material: "saline water (ENVO:00002010), including plankton (ENVO:xxxxxxxx)" | depth 5 m | reverse complement strand
TTGAAATGAGCTTTTCTACAGATTGTTATTTTCATAATTTAAAAAATGTAATGAATACTCTTGAACTATTTTTTTTAACCAAAAAGTAAATTTAGCAGGATTTTCTCTAATTTCAAGCAGAAGTTGTTTGAAATTAATCCACCTAAAATCGGATGCCTCTACTATGTTAAGTATTGGGTCAGAATTATATTTTCCAAAAAAAACATGATCATATTCATATTCAACTAAACCATTCTCGAAATTGGTTTTATATATAAATGAAAAAACCTCTTTCAAATTTGTCTTAATCCCCATTTCTTGTGTCAATCTCAAATTGGCATATTCGTTAATTGATTTATCATTGTAAGGATGACTACAACAAGTATTTGACCACAAACTAGCGGAATGATACTTTGAATCAGACCTTTTTTGTAATAATATCTCATCATTATCATTAAATATAAAAATTGAGAAAGCTCTATGAAGTAATCCTTTTTGGTGAGCTTCTAACTTATCTTCTGTCCCAATCTCATTGTTTTTTTTATCAACTAAAACAACTCTATTGAACATTTAACTACGCCTCTCCTTTTGGACCGAAATTGATCGGAATATTTTCAAACTCAAAACCTTTAATTTCACCAAAACTATTTTCGTACCTGGTGATATTTTCACTTATAGCTCTTAAGAACTTTTTTGCATGTTGCGGTGTTAGTATCAACCGAGAACAAACTTTAGCTTTGGGTGAACCAGGCATAATATTGACAAAATCTAGAACAAATTCCGTAGGTGAATGATTTACGACAACTAAATTGGAATACTGACCTTGAGAAGTATTTTCATCAAGCTCAATATTAATATTCTTTGTGTTTTCATTCTTCATTGAATCTAATTCTTTTGTTCTCTAATAAATCCTCATATTCATCAACAAATCCAACAATCATATCACCATATTCTCTATTTCCTGTTCCAGCAGGAATTTTATGCCCAACAATTACATTTTCTTTCAAACCAGATAAGTTGTCTACTTTACCATTAACAGCAGCCTCGTTTAAAACTTTAGTTGTTTCCTGGAATGAGGCAGCAGAAATAAATGATTTAGTTTGCAACGAAGCTCTTGTAATTCCTTGCAGAATTGGAGTTCCAGTTGCATTGACAGCATCGCGAGCAACAACCAGATTTTTATCTTCTCTTTTAAGTAAGGAATTTTCCTCTCTTAGTTCACGAGCAGAAACAATTTGTCCTTCTTTCATATTAACAGAATCTCCAATTGACTCAATGACTTTTTTTCCAAATAAGTTATCATTTTCAGAAATAAATTCATTTTTGTGTACTATTTGACCTTCTAAGAAAATTGTATCTCCTGAGTCTTGGATTTGAACCTTCTGCATCATCTGTCTGATTAATACTTCAAAATGTTTGTCATTTATTTTTACACCTTGCAATCTATATACCTCTTGCACTTCGTTTACAAGATATTGTTGAACTGCTGATGGTCCTTTAATATTTAGAATATCATTTGGAGTTATTGAACCATCAGACAAAGGCATACCTGCCTTTACAAAATCATTTTCTTGGACTAAGATTTGATTTGATAATTTAACTAAATATTTTTTGATTTCACCTGTTTTTGCCTCAACAATAATTTCTCTATTTCCTCTTTTAATTTTGCCAAATGAAACAACACCATCAATTTCACTAACAACAGCTGGGTTTGAAGGGTTTCTGGCTTCAAAGAGCTCAGTTACTCTAGGAAGTCCTCCTGTGATGTCACCAGACTTAGCTGATTTACGCGGTATCTTAACTAAAACCTTACCAGTCATAACTTTTTCTGAATCATCAACCATCAGATGGGCACCAACAGGAAGATTGTAAGTTCTTAAAATTTTCCCTTTGGAATCTTTAACATGTAGTGTAGGAATTAGTTTTTTATTTCTTGACTCAGAAATAACTTTTTCCTTAAAACCAGTTTGCTCATCAATTTCAAGTTGATAAGTTATACCTTGTTCAATATTCTCATATTCAATTTTACCCGCAAACTCTGAGATTATTACTCCATTATATGGATCCCAATTACAAATTAGGTCATCTTTCTTTATTCTTTTACCATTTTTAACACTGATTGAAGCTCCATAAGGTATAATGTTAGAACTTAAAACAATACCTGTTTTATCATCTAAAATCTTAATTTCACAAGTTCTCGAGATAACCAAATCAATGGATTTTCCTTCACTATCTACTGATTTAACAGTCTTTAAATCATCAATTTCCGTTTTTCCATCAAACTTTGATAATAATTGATTTTCTTCAGAAATATTTCCGGCAATACCACCTACGTGAAAAGTTCTAAGTGTTAACTGGGTTCCCGGCTCACCAATTGATTGAGCTGCTATAACACCAACGGCTTCACCAGTTTGAACCATTTTACCAGTGGCTAAATTTCGACCGTAACATTTGGCACAGACACCCCTTTTTGCTTCACATGTTAGCGGCGACCTTACCTCAACATGCTCAATTGGAGAATCTTCAATTTGTTTTGCCTCATTTTCATCAATTTGTTCGCCAGCACCTACAATTAATTCGTCATTGATTGGATTATAAATGTTGTGTAAAGATACTCTTCCTAAAATTCTATCTTCAAGAGTTTCTACAACTTCCTCATTCTTCTTCAAGGCTTTCACAGTTAACCCTCTCAATGTGTTACAATCGTCAATATTGACAATAACATCTTGAGCAACATCAACAAGTCTTCTAGTAAGATAACCCGCATCGGCTGTTTTTAGAGCAGTATCAGCAAGACCCTTTCTTGCCCCGTGAGTTGAAATAAAATATTCAAGGATAGAAAGTCCTTCTTTAAAGTTTGATAAGATTGGATTCTCAATAATTTCACCACCACCAGATGATGATTTTTTCGGTTTAGCCATCAAGCCTCTCATTCCTGTTAACTGTCTGATTTGTTCTTTAGATCCTCTAGCCCCAGAGTCAAGCATCATGTATACTGAGTTAAATCCTTGTTTATCTTCACTAATTCTTTTCATTGCTAGCTCAGTTAGCGCTGCATTTGAAGAGGTCCAGACATCAATAACCTGATTATACCTTTCATTGTTAGTGATTAAACCCATATTATAATTTGATATTATAGTATCAACTTCAGTGTTTGCTGCATCTATCATATCAATTTTTTCTCCTGGAATTATAATATCACCTAAACTAAATGAAAGACCACCTCGAAAAGCAAAACCAAATCCCATATCTTTGATTCGATCTAAGAACTCAGCTGTTTCAGGTACACTCGTCAACTTCAAAATTCTACCTATTATGTCTCTTAGTGACTTTTTAGTTAGAACTTCATTTATGTATCCTGCTTTTTCCGGGACAACCTCATTAAACATAACTCTACCTGCGGTAGTTTCAATAATTTTGTTTACTAATTCTCCACTTTCGTCAAGGTCTTTGGCTCTTAACTTTATCCTTGCATTTAAATCAACTTTATTTTCATTGTATGCAATTGTAACCTCCTCATGAGAATAAAAAGTTAGACCCTCTCCTTCAACAACCTCATCTTTAGTGCTTAATTTCATTTTTGTCATGTAATAAAGACCTAGAACCATGTCCTGTGATGGAACTGTAATGGGTGAACCATTGGCAGGATTTAAAATATTGTGAGATGCTAACATCAATAACTGAGACTCAAGTATAGCCTCAGGACCCAACGGTAGATGAACTGCCATTTGATCACCATCAAAATCTGCATTAAATGCAGTACACACAAGTGGGTGAACTTGTATAGCTTTGCCCTCAATTAGAATAGGCTGAAATGCCTGAATACCTAGTCTGTGTAGTGTAGGAGCTCGATTCAATAATACAGGGTGCCCCTTTAGAACATTCTCTAAAATATCCCAAACTAATGGTTCTCTTTTGTCAATAATTTTTTTTGCAGACTTAACTGTTTTTACAACACCTCTTTCTATCAATTTTTTAACAATAAAAGGTTTGTACAACTCTGCTGCCATGTCCTTAGGGATACCACATTCATATAATTTTAGTTTTGGACCACCAACAATTACTGACCTAGCAGAATAATCAACTCTTTTTCCAAGGAGGTTTTGTCTAAATCTACCTTGCTTACCTTTAAGTGAATCAGAAAGGGATTTTAATGGTCTGTTTGCTTCGGTTTTTACTGCTGACGACTTTCTAGTGTTGTCAAACAAGGAATCAACTGATTCTTGCAACATTCTTTTTTCATTCCTTAATATTACTTCAGGGGCCTTTATTTCTACTAACCTTTTGAGTCTGTTATTTCTTATTATAACTCTTCTATATAAGTCATTTAAGTCTGATGTAGCAAATCTACCACCATCAAGTGGTACCAATGGTCTTAATTCAGGTGGAATAACTGGAATGGCTTTTAAAATCATCCACTCTGGTTTATTTTCTTTTTCAATATTAGCTTCCCGAAAAGATTCTACAACTTGAAGTCTTTTTAAAGATTCTGTCTTTCTTTGCTTTGAAGTTTCCGTATTTGCTTTATGTCTTAATTCGTATGATAACTCATCAAGGTTAATTCTTGATAATAGTTCGATAAGGCACTCAGCACCCATCTTAGCAATAAATTTATTCGGATCAGCATCCTCAAGAAATTGATTTTCTGCAGGCAATTTTTCCAAAATATTAAGATACTCCTCCTCAGTCAAAAAATCCATTTTGTTGAGTGGATTTCCCTCCTCATCAACGGCTAAACCTGGTTGAACAACAACATATCTTTCGTAATAGATAATCATGTCTAGTTTCTTTGTTGGTAGACCCAACAGATAACCAATTTTGTTAGGTAAAGACCTGAAATACCAAATGTGAGCAACTGGTACAACTAGGTTTATGTGACCAACTCTATCTCTCCTAACTTTCTTTTCAGTGACTTCAACACCACATCTATCACAGACGATTCCCTTGTACCTGATTCTTTTGTATTTTCCACATGCACACTCATAATCTTTAACTGGACCAAATATTCTTTCGCAGAAAAGACCATCTCTTTCTGGTTTGTGGGTTCTGTAATTTATTGTCTCTGGTTTTAAAACTTCACCACGAGAAGCAGATAAAATAGTCTCTGGTGATGCTAATCCTATCGATATTTTGTTGAATTTTTTAGATTTATTTAATTCCATTATTTGATTTTATTTATTCTTCTAATCTAATATCAAGTCCTAAACCTTTTAATTCATGCATTAAAACGTTGAAAGACTCAGGTAAGTTTGCGTCTGGCATTCTCTCTCCTTTAACTATGGATTCATATGCCTTAGCTCGACCAATCACATCATCAGATTTTATTGTCAAAATTTCCTGGAGAGTACTTGAAGCACCATATGCCTCTAGGGCCCACACTTCCATTTCTCCAAATCTTTGTCCTCCAAATTGTGCTTTACCACCAAGAGGTTGTTGTGTAATCAATGAATACGGACCAATTGATCTAGAATGCATCTTATCATCAACCATGTGTCCGAGTTTTAGCATGTAAATGACACCAACTGTAGCAGGTTGGTCAAATCTTTCACCAGTTCCCCCGTCGTATAAGTAAGTGTGTCCAAATTTTGGAACTCCAGCTTCATCAGTTAATGCATTAATTTCATCAATGGTTGCACCATCAAAAATTGGAGTAGCATACTTCTTGTTAAGGTTCATACCAGCCCAGCCAAGGACAGTTTCATAAATCTGTCCAATGTTCATTCTAGATGGAACTCCAAGTGGATTCAAAACTATATCAACAGGTGTACCGTCATCTAAAAATGGCATATCTTCCTGGCGAACAATTCTAGCTACAATCCCTTTGTTACCATGTCTACCTGCCATTTTATCACCAACTTTTAATTTTCTCTTTTTTGCAATATAAACTTTTGCTAATTTCATAATACCGGATGGAAGTTCATCACCTACAGTAATAGTAAACTTTTCTCTGCGTAACATCCCTTGTAAATCATTTTCTTTGATTTTATAATTGTGAAGAAGCGTTTTCGCAAGTGAATTGATTTTTTTATCTACGCTCCAATTTGCTTGGGCTAAGTGTGAAAAGTCATCGACCTGATTCAACATCTTCTGGCTATATTTTTTACCTTTTGGTATTAATTCCTCACCTAAGTCATTAAATACTCCTTGACAAGTTTTTCCACCCAAAATTGAATAAAGTTTATCAACGAGTTTACTTTTCAAATCTTGAAACATTTTATCATATTTGAGTTCCAGATTTTTTAAAAGCTCTTTATCTTCTGTTCTTCTCCTTTTATCCTTAATTGTTCTAGTAAAAAGTTTTTTATCAATTACAATTCCCTTTAATGATGGGGGTGCTTTAAGAGATGCATCCTTAACATCTCCAGCTTTATCTCCAAAAATAGCTCTTAATAGTTTTTCCTCAGGTGTAGGATCTGACTCACCCTTTGGAGTAATTTTTCCAATTAAAATATCCCCTGACTTGACTTCAGCACCAATTCTAATCATACCATTTTCATCTAGATCAGATGTTGCTTCCTCACTAACGTTTGGTATATCACTGGTTAATTCCTCCATTCCAAGTTTTGTATCTCTAACATCTAGGGAATACTCATCGATATGAATTGAAGTAAAAAAATCTTCCCTAACAACTTTTTCAGAAATGACAATTGCATCCTCGAAATTATAACCTTTCCATGGCATAAATGCTACTTTTAAGTTTCTGCCGAGAGCTAATTCTCCATTTGAAGTTGCATAACCCTCACACAAAACTTGTCCTTTTTTTACATTTTCAGATTTTTTTACTATTGGTTTTAAATTAATGCATGTACCTTGATTAGTTTTTCTGAATTTTATTAAGTCATATACAACTTCATCAGAGTCAAAAGTTACTAACTTTTCATCTGCAGACTTGTCGTAATTGATAATAATTTTTTCAGAATCAACGTAGGTAACAACACCATTAGCTTCAGCGTTTAATAACACTCTTGAATCACTTGCAACTTGTTTTTCAAGTCCAGTACCTACTATTGGGCTTTCTGGTTTCATTAAAGGTACAGATTGCCTCATCATGTTTGAGCCCATTAATGCTCGGTTTGCATCATCATGTTCTAAAAATGGGATAAGAGATGCAGAGATAGATGCAATTTGATTTGGAGCAACATCAATATAGTCTACTTTTTTTGGCTCAACAACTGGATAGTCAGCTTCTTGTCTTGCAATAACTTTATCAGCTAATATTTTACCATCCTTTGATCTTTCAATATTTGCTTGAGTTATTAATTTACCCTCTTCTTCCTCAGCCGATAAGTATTTATATTCATTAGTGTCTATTACACCATTAACGACTTTTCTGTATGGTGTCTCAATAAAACCAAGGTTATTAACCTTAGCAAAAACACTCAATGAAGAAATTAAACCAATGTTTGGACCTTCAGGAGTTTCTATTGGGCATAATCTTCCATAATGTGTATAATGAACGTCTCTGACTTCAAACCCTGCTCTTTCTCTTGAAAGACCACCGGGTCCAAGCGCGGACAATCTTCTTTTATGGGTTAATTCAGCTAAGGGGTTAGTCTGATCCATAAATTGCGAAAGTTGATTAGTGCCAAAAAATGTATTTATTACAGATGATAAAGTTTTAGCATTAATCAAATCAATAGGTGTAAATACTTCATTATCTCTTACATTCATTCGCTCCCGAATAGTTCGGGCCATTCTTGATAACCCAACACCAAACTGACTGGAAAGTTGTTCACCTACAGTTCTGACTCTTCTGTTCGATAAATGATCAATATCATCAATTTCAGATTTAGAATTAATTAACTCAATTAAAAATTTGATAATTGTTATTATATCCTCCTTGGTTAAAACCAAGTTGTCCATGTCAATGTTTAGACCCAATTTCTTGTTCATACGATATCTTCCTACCTCACCAAGATTATATCTTTGGTCCGAGAAAAATAACTTATCAATAATTCCACGTGCAGTCTCTTCATCTGGTGGTTCAGCATTTCTTAATTGTCTATAAACATGCTCAACAGCTTCTTTTTCTGTGTTAGTTGGATCTTTCTGTAAAGTATTGTGTATTATAGAATACTCTGAGTTGTCATCATCAAGTTTGTTAATGAGTACTGTTTTGGTATTGGACTCCAAAATTTTTTCAATATTTTCTTTTTCTAAAATTGTATCTCTATCAAGTATGACCTCATTTCTTTCTATTGAAATGACCTCGCCAGTATCTTCATCTACAAAATCTTCATACCAAGTATTCAAAACCCTTGCAGCTAATTTTCTTCCCAAAATCTTTTTTAAACCAGCCTTAGATACTTTAACTTCTTCTGCTAAACCAAAAATTTCTAAAATATCTTTATCTCTTTCATACCCAATTGTCCTCAAAAGAGTTGTCACCGGTAATTTCTTTTTTCTATCGATGTAAGCATACATTACTCCATTAATATCAGATGAAAATTCAATCCATGACCCTTTAAACGGAATAACTCTGGCAGAATAAAGTTTTGTTCCATTAGCATGAAATGATTGACCAAAAAATACGCCTGGTGATCTGTGTAATTGTGAAACAACCACTCTTTCAGCACCATTAATTACAAATGTTCCACTTTTTGTCATATAGGGAATAACACCCAAGTAAACATCTTGAACAATCGTTTCAAAATCCTCATGCTCAGGATCAGTACAATACAGCTTGAGCCTAGCTTTCAAAGGAACACTGTAAGTTAAACCTCTTTCGATGCACTCATGCACAGAATATCTCGGCGGATCAACAAAATAATCTATAAATTCTAGAACAAATTGATTTCTTGCGTCAGTAATCGGGAAATTCTCCAAAAAGGTTTTATATAGACCCTCATCACTTCTTTCGTCAGATTTAGTTTCTAACTGAAAAAAATCTTTGAAAGACTTTACCTGAATATCCAGAAAATCTGGATAGTTTGGAATATCTGAGGATGTAGCGAAATTTTTTCTATCGTTGTAACTCATTAATTTTAAAGTTTAGTTAAAGAACATTTTAATTGGTTTCCTTGTGGACACCAGACAATTGGTTGAATTACTTTAATTCAACCTCTGCACCAGCCTCCTCTAAGGATTTTTTCATACCCTCAGCTTCATCTTTGCCAATATCTTCTTTGATATTGCTAGGTGCATTGTCTACAAGATCTTTAGCTTCCTTCAAGCCAAGACCTGTAAGTTCTTTAACTAACTTTACGACTGCTAGTTTTGCTCCACCAGCCGCTTTTAGTACTACTGTAAACTCACTTTTTTCTTCAGTTGCATCAGCACCACCTGTTCCACCAGCCGGACCAGCAACTGCGACTGCTGCAGCAGCAGCAGGCTCAATGCCATATTCTTCCTTGAGAATATCTGCCAATTCATTAACTTCTTTAACAGTCAAGTTTACAAGTTTATCTGCAAAATCTTTTAAATCTGCCATTTTTATTTAATTTAAATTATTAATCATCTTTTTCAGAAAGCGTCTTTATGACACCACTGAGTTTTGTTCCACTCGATTTGAGAGCAGAAATTAAATTCTTCGCAGGGGACTGAAGAAGTGTTATTACTTCACCAATCAACTCCTCCTTAGATTTAATGTTAACTAAAGAATCTAAAACATCATCACCAATGTAAATAGATTCTTCAATGAAAGCACCTTTTAATATTGGTCTTTCAAAATTCTTTCTAAATTTTTTTATAATCTTTGCTGGAGCATTGCCAGTATCGGAGAACATTAACGCTGTATTACCAACCAATTGGGATTTTAAATCACCAAAATCTTTATCAACGTCATCCATTGCTCTTGATAAAAGGGTATTTTTTACAACGGATAATTTTATATTTGATTTAAAACACTCCCTTCGCAATCTTGATGTTGTAATTGCATCTAATCCAGAACAATCCGTTACATAAATTGTTGATGTAGAATCAAGTTTGGATTTAATTATGTCGATTATATTTTGTTTTTTATCCTTGTTCATTACTAAAATGTATTAGTATCAATTTTTATACCTGGACTCATGGTACTTGACATAAAAATGCTTTTCATGTAAATTCCTTTGGACGACGATGGTTTAATCTTTACAATATTATCTAAAACTTCTTTTGCGTTTTCGTATATTTTATCAGAGGCAAAAGACACTTTACCAATCGCAACATGAATAGTTCCATTTTTATCAACCTTAAAATCAATTTTACCTGCCTTTGTTTCCTCAACGGCTTTTCCAATATTCATTGTGACTGTGCCGGTCTTTGGATTAGGCATTAATCCTCTTGGACCTAATATTTTCCCTAAGGGTCCAAGCTTACCCATAACACTTGGCATAGTAATTATAACATCAACATCAGTCCAACCATCTTTGATTTTCTTTAGATATTCATCTAAACCAACATGATCTGCACCTGCTTTTTTAGCTTCATCCTCTTTTTCTGGTGTTACTAAAGCAAGTACTTTAACATCTTTTCCAGTACCGTTGGGTAATGACACGATACCACGAACATTTTGATCAGCTTTCTTGGGGTCAACTCCAAGGTTGATGGCCAAGTCAATGGAGGAATCAAATTTTAATTTTGAAAAACTCTTTACAACATCAGATGCTTCCTTTAACGTATAAAGTTTTTCAGTATCGATTTTTGTTAACGATTCTTTTCTTTTTTTTGTCAGTTTTGCCATTGTAAATAAAATTTTAAAATGGTGGTTGTCCCTTAACATTTAAACCCATTGATCTTGCTGTTCCAGCAACCATTTTCATTGCAGATTCAACAGTGAAGGCATTTAAGTCTATCATTTTATCCTCCGCAATTTTTCTAATCTGTTCCCATGTCACAGATGCAACCTTTGCTCTGTTGGGTTCAGATGAACCTTTTTTAATCTTAGCCGCTTCTAGCAATTGAGCAGCTGCTGGTGGGGTCTTTATTACAAATTCAAATGATTTGTCTGCAAATACAGAAATTACTACTGGAACTACTTTGCCTGGTTTGTCTTGTGTTCTGGAATTGAATTGCTTACAAAATTCCATAATGTTGACCCCAGCTGCACCTAATGCAGGACCTACAGGTGGTGAAGGGTTAGCCGCACCTCCTCTAATTTGAAGTTTCAATACTTTTTGTATTTCTTTTGCCATCTTTTAAATTTAAACCCTAAATGTGGAAGCTATTAGAGTTAATTATCCGTAACAATTATATTTTCTCCACCTGCATGTATGATAACTCTAATGGGGTTTTACGTCCAAAAATTTTAACCATAACTTCTAACTTTCTTTTTTCTTCAATTACCTTTTCAATGTTTCCGTTAAAACCATTGAAAGGTCCATCAATAACTTTTATATTTTCTCCTACAGCGAACGGAATGGCTATATTCTCACCTTCCATTGCTAATTCATCAACTTTTCCTAACATTCTGCTGACCTCAGTGGGTCTTAAGGGAATTGGATCTCCACCCTTTGTTTCACCCAAGAAACCTAAAATATTTGGGAATGATCTAATTATATGCGGTATTTCTCCCGTCAAATTTGCTTTAACCATTATGTATCCAGGAAAATAAACCTTTTCCTTACTAACTTTTTTCCCATTTCTTATTTGAACTACTTTCTGAGTGGGTACAATAACTTCCTCAACATAACTTGATAAATTGAGTCTTTTAACTTCATTATCTATAAAAGTTTTGATTTTATTTTCCTGACCACTTATTGCTCTCACAACATACCACTTTTTATCTTTAACTTCACTCATATTACAAAAGGTCAAAATAAACTTTAAAAACTTCTGATAGAACAGTGTCAGCTAACCAAATTATTAGAGCGAATATCACAGAAAAAACAACTACAACTAGTGTCATTTTTTGTAGTTCCTGAAGAGGAGTCCATTTAACATGATCTCTGAGTTCCTCAAATGATTCCCTAATATAATTAACTAAACCTACCATCATTTAATTTGCACGGGTTGAGAGACTCGAACTCCCGACACCTGGTTTTGGAGACCAGTGCTCTACCAACTGAGCTAAACCCGTTCGAAGTCTTGTCAAACCCATTTATTTCCGATAATCGGAAAATAAATGTATTATTCAATAATTTCTGTTACCTGTCCTGCACCTACAGTCCTACCACCTTCTCTAATTGCAAATCTTAATCCAACGCTACATGCAATTGGTGATATAAGATCAACAGTAATAGTAAGGTTGTCACCCGGCATAACCATTTCAACTCCACTTGGAAGTTCAATGTTTCCGGTAACATCAGTAGTTCTTACATAAAATTGAGGTCTATAGTTGTTGTGAAATGGAGTATGTCTTCCTCCTTCTTCTTTTTTCAAAATATAAACTTCAGCTTTAAATTTCTTATGTGGTTTGACAGATCCTGGCTTGCATATAACCATTCCTCTACGGATATCAGTTTTTTCGATACCTCTTAGTAAAATACCAACATTATCACCAGCTTCTCCTCTATCTAATATTTTTCTAAACATTTCAACACCAGTTACTGTTGAGGAAAGTTTTTCAGCACCCATTCCAATAATATCGACGGCATCACCGGTGTTGGCAACACCAGTCTCAATTCTACCGGTTGCAACTGTACCTCTACCTGTGATTGAGAAAACATCCTCAATTGGCATTAAGAAATCTTTGTCAACATCTCTTTTGGGAAGTTCAATCCAAGAGTCAACAGATTCCATCAATTTAGAAACAGATTCAACCCACTTAGCTTCACCATTTAGAGCACCTAAGGCTGAACCAAGAACAACAGGTCCATTATCACCATCGTATTCATAGAAACTTAAAAGTTCCCTAACTTCCATTTCAACAAGCTCTAATAACTCTTCATCATCAACTTGATCTGCTTTATTTAAGAAAACTACAATTCTAGGAATACCTACCTGTCTTCCTAATAGTATATGTTCTCGAGTTTGTGGCATTGGTCCATCAGTTGCTGCAACAACGAGAATCGCACCATCCATTTGTGCTGCACCAGTAACCATATTTTTTACATAATCTGCGTGTCCTGGACAATCTACATGAGCATAATGTCTAGTTGCAGTTTGATATTCAACGTGTGAGGTATTAATTGTTATACCTCTTTCTTTTTCTTCAGGAGCATTATCAATCTGATCAAAACTTTTTGATTCAGAAAGTCCTTGGTCAGCAAGAACTTTGGTAATGGCTGCTGTTAGAGTAGTTTTTCCGTGATCTACGTGTCCAATAGTACCTATGTTTAAATGTGGTTTTGAACGATCAAAAGTTTCCTTGGCCATAATTTTAAGATTTTGTTTATAAACGCGCGCAAATATAATAATTTTATATTCAAAAAAAACAAATTATATTTTTTTTTAAAAAATTTATGTTTTTAAGAGGAAAATTGACATTATCAATTGCCACTTTTTCTAACAATAAATAGACCTAAATTAATATCACTTATTATTATATTTCTACTTTGGAAATAAGGATAAACACTCCAAGCGCCATTAAAATAAGGACTATTTCCTCCTTTGTTTCCATCATGTCCACCTGGGTCGCCCCATCTTACGTTATTTGCAATTCCATGATCGTGTGAGTCATGTGGGTATGTATCAAAATATCCAATTTCTCTAATGGATCTTTGACTTATATTTAAAATATCAATGACTCTCAATCCAGATGTATAACTGGCTAGATAAAATTTTGAACCTTTGACGTAACCATTGTGGTCTATCGCATCAGTTTCTGCTACATAATCAAAATGTCTTTTAGGTTCATCCAAATTTTTCAAGTCGATTACAATGGTTCTTGTTTTATTAATTATGGCACCAGAACTATCAATTTCATCTAATTCATCCCCCATCAATAAAAATCTTTGATCTTCTGTCAACCAAGACTGATGTGTATATTGATGATCGTAAAAAAAAGAACTTATTAAAGTTGGATTAGATTTGTCAGTAATATCAACGAAAACAACCCTGTCCTCATTACTTCCTATATATATTTCCTTACCAACGTACTCTTCATCAGGACCATTATAAATAACTATTTGAGCATCATGTGTATACCCATAATCGGGAAATTCCGTCAATAAATTTGGAGACAATGGATTATTAATGTCAACAGCATGAATTCCTCTTGGGTTTCTGGATGTTCCGGTTCCTGCAGTATAGGCAACTCCGGTTTCTGTATTTATTGCAATGTTGTGTGAATGACCGTAACCCTCGTAGACTAAATCAGGTTCAAATTCTTGAGTTTCAGTTATATTTCTGAGTTTAGATAAATCAAAAATCTGCATACCATGACCGGCAGCTTCACTAACAATGAAGGCATGGTCTTTAAAAACTTTCACATCTCTCCAAATACTTGAAAGTGTTGCAGTTGGAATTTTACCCAAATAATTGGGATTGAAAGGGTCTGAAATATCAATAATACCTGTTCCGTTATCAAGTCCCATGAGTGCATATTCTTTACCAGTCACTGGATCGGTCCATCCCCAACAATCATTTCCTGACTCTGCATCCATTTGCTCCAATGAAACATGACCAACTAAATCGTAATCGTTACACTCAAAATTGAAATCTTCACCATTAATGTTATGTGTTGCTATTCCATTTACACACTCACCTGCAACAGGTGGTTGTTCTGAGGATTCATATTTCTCATAACTACAGGAAATAAGAAAAAATATTAATATTAAATATCTCATGATATATTCATAACAATAACTATGCTGAAACTAAATTTTAATTAAAAATCAAAAAAAGTTATTAACTGTTTTAGTTAAAGAATTAACAAAAATTATGATTAAAAAATTAATATATATCAATAAAAAATACACTTTTTGAGGGATTGGTATTTGTTAAAAAAATTGACAATTAATTAAGATGCGTAGAGCAGCTATTTTATAAATTGTATGAATGAAAAAATTTATTTACTACTTACTGATTATTATACCTGTTTTCGGATTATCTCAAACATCGATATTGAATGAGGATTTTTCAAGCGATAGTGACATGACAAAGTCAGACTCTGCAGGGGGCGCAGGTGCTTTTTTTAGTGATGGTTCATCCGATTATTATGGAATATACAGTGATACCGAGGCAAACCGTGATTTTGATGCCGATGGTACTGGCAGTACACCGTCAGTTGCAAACTACTCAGGTTACTCTGGAGAATATCTAGTTGCAGAGGATATTGACGGTGAAAGTACAATAACAGAGCCTGCATACATAACTTGGGGTCCTTTTAATACAGCTTCACACACTTCATTGCTTTTTAGTTTGAAAATAGGAGCAAGCGGAGTAAAGTTTGACAGTACCGATTATGTCAAATTAAGTTATTCCACAGATAATTCAAATTGGACTGATGTTTTAGGATTTGAAAACGATGGAAATCAATATAATACATCCATGTATCAAGATACAAACTTGGATGGAACAGGAAATGGAACTCAAATCACAACGACACTTACTAATTTTAGTCACGCTATAGCTGAGCCAGGCACCTCTACGCTATATGTAAGGTTGTCTGTCAGGGTTGACTCTGGTAGTGAGGAAATTGCTATTGATGATTTAAAAGTGGATGGTTACAATGGTTTAATTTGGAAAACCATCCCTGGCTCCAGTGCATGGGAGACAGGTAGCAACTGGACATCAGGAAGCGAACCGGGTAGCAGCGATAATGTTTACTTAATTGGATCTTCAACAAACCCAACTATTTCTGATGGAAGTTTAGCATCAGCTAGCAGTGTAAATATTTCGTCTGGAGCATCTTTGGAAATTACCAAAGACGGCCAATTAACTGTTTCTGGAGATATAACAAATAATGGGACATTGACAATTCAGTCAGATTCTGATGAATCTGGAAGTCTGATCGCGAAATCAGCATCTACACCAAGCATTACTTACAACAATTATGTCTATTCGGGAGAATGGAAACTAATTGGATTACCTGTCACTGGTGAAGTTGTCAATGACATTGATGATAATTTATTAGCAAGCGGTTCGAAAAGTGCAATTGGGTACTATGACAATGCTAATGGTAGTTGGGCAACTTTTAACACTGGATCAACAAGCGGAACAGAACTTGTAAATACAAGAGGTTACGAAATTAGAGCAGCAAGTTCTAATGGTACTGTTTCGTTTACGGGCACAATGTTAAATTCAGACTTAACAAACGTTGCAATCACCACGGAATCTAGTCCAGGTTCAAATTGGAATCTAGTTGGAAATCCTTATCCGTCATATGTTAGAATGACAGATGACTCTGGTGATACAACCAATAATTTCTTGAAAGTAAATGCAGCCGCAATTGATGATACTGCTGAGGCAATTTATGGTTGGGATGGAACTTCATACGATATTTATGACCATGATGATGATGCATCGAATAGACCAGACTTGATTGCACCAGGCACTGGTTTTTTCATTTATGCAGCCTCTGATACAAATGTTTCATTTACGGAGGCTATGCAAGTTCATAATGGTAGCATTGGATTTCATGGCAGTCTTGCTAATGGGTCTGTTTTACCAAGAAGTGCTAAAGTGACAATCAGAATGGATGACGAGTTCTTATCAAAAAACTTGAGAATTTTATTTAATGATAAATCTTCAATTGGTCTTGACAGAGGAGGTGACATTAGGGCATTTCCTTTTGGAGAGTCCCATATATATATGCAACTGTTGGAAGGATATCAAAATGTAGATTTTGCAAAACAATCATTACCTTACAATGAGATTAGTTTGACAACAATACCATTAGGTATTAAAACACCTGGAAGTAAAATGGTTTTAAATTTTGTAGAAAACACCCTTCCAGACTATATCGATATGTATTTGGAAGACACTGAG
>TARA_B100000963_G_scaffold100655_1_pt1 | contig 16784 bp, 15 predicted proteins | sample TARA_B100000963 | Tara Oceans TARA_B100000963 (sample SAMEA2622097) | marine metagenome | biome: marine biome (ENVO:00000447); feature: surface water layer (ENVO:00002042); material: "saline water (ENVO:00002010), including plankton (ENVO:xxxxxxxx)" | depth 5 m | reverse complement strand
GGTTTCGGTGGAGGTCGTGTAGATCAATGGGAACCAGAAGAGGATGTGTATTGGGGTCCTGAATCAGGATGGCTGGATGATGAAAGGTATACAGGGGATAGAGAGCTAGAAAATCCTCTTGGTGCGGTCCAAATGGGTTTGATTTATGTGAACCCTCAAGGTCCAAACGGAAATCCTGATCCTTTAAAATCAGCACATGATATACGTGAAACATTTGGGCGTATGGCTATGAATGATTATGAGACTGTTGCTTTAATTGCTGGTGGACATACCTTTGGTAAGACTCATGGTGCAGCCGATGCAGACCAATATGTAGGAGTTGAGCCAGCTGGTGCCAGTATTCAGGAGATGAGTACAGGGTGGAAAAATAATTATGGCTCTGGGAAAGGAGAACATACAATTACTAGTGGTTTAGAGGGTGCTTGGACAACAACACCTACGCAATGGAGTAATAATTATTTTGAAAATCTTTTTGGATATAACTGGGAGTTAACTAAAGGTCCTGGAGGTGCATTTCAATGGACTCCAAAAAACGGAGCAGGAGTCGCTTCAGTTCCTGACGCGCACAACCCTGAAAAGAAACATGCACCTATTATGTTGACTTCTGATATAGCACTAAAAATGGATCCAATTTATGAGCCTATTTCAAGACACTTTTTTGAAAATCCTGAAGAGTTTGCAGATGCTTTTGCTAAAGCTTGGTTTAAACTAACTCATAGAGATATGGGTCCAATAAATCGTTATCTAGGCCCTGATGTACCTAAAAAAGAATTAATATGGCAAGATCCTGTACCCAAGGTAAATCATGAGCTTATTGATGAGTCAGATGAATTGATTTTAAAAGCTGAAATTTTAGAAACTGGATTGTCAATTTCTCAAATGATTTCAGCTGCTTGGGCTTCAGCATCAACCTTTAGAAATTCAGATAAGCGTGGAGGTGCTAATGGAGCAAGAGTTAGTTTATCTCCTCAAAAATACTGGGATGTAAATCAACCTATTCAATTGGGTAAGGTACTTGATGCTCTAACCACTATTAAAGATAATTTTAATAGGTTAAATAATAAAAAACAAGTCTCATTGGCAGATCTTATAGTATTAGCAGGAATTGCTGCAGTAGAAAAGGCCGCGAATGACGCTGGATACAAGATTAATGTTCCATTTATTGCCGGTAGAGCAGATGCAAGTCAAGAGCAAACTGATGTTGAGTCATTTTCAGTTTTGGAGCCTGCTGCAGATGGGTTTAGGAACTATCTAAAAAAACAATATGCTGTAGGTGCTGAAAAGCTCCTGATTGATAAAGCTCAGTTAATGACATTAACTGCTCCCGAAATGACAGTCCTTATTGGTGGAATGCGCGTTCTCAATGCTAATTTCGAGGGGTCACAAAATGGTGTTCTTACAAACCGACCTGAAGTACTCTCCAATGATTTTTTTGTTAATCTTCTTGATATGAATACCTCTTGGGAAGCCACCGATGATTCGGAAAATGAATTTCAAGGACGAGACCTCAAGACTGGTGAAATAAAATGGACTGGAAGCAGAGTAGATTTAATTTTTGGATCTAATTCTGAATTAAGAGCTATCTCTGAAGTTTATGGATCAAGCGATGGAGAAGAAAAATTTGTAAAAGATTTTGTTTCAGCCTGGAGTAAAGTTATGAATTTAGACCGTTATGATATAAAATAATTTAAATATCAGGTATCGGATTTTTATCTAAATCAATAAACCCCTGTCTCTAACTGAGTTTGGGGTTTTTTAATCTGTTGACTTTATTGTAATTGTGAAAAGGTTTACTATTGAATTTGTATTTTTGTTTTACAATCTCATTTAATGGCTAAAAATAGTTTAAATTCAGGATCCTCAGTTTTAAAAGAACAAAAAAAGGAAAGGAAAAGAAGAAGGGAAGTTATGGTGGGGAGCTTTCTTATACTTGTTGGATTTTTACTAATAGTTTCATTTGTTTCATATTTTTTTAATTGGCAGTCGGATCAAAGTACAATAGATGGATTTTTCGATAAAAATATTCAGTCAAAAAATATTCTGAATAAAATTGGTGCAATAACTGCACACTTTTTTATTTATAGGCTCTTTGGTTTATCTGCATTTATCCTACCCTCTCTTTTAACCTATAGTGGCTTTTTATTATTTTTTAACTTATCCAAAGAAAGAGAAGTAGTTCATTGGATTTGGGCTCTATGTTATATGACCTGTTTAATGATTTTCCTTGGTTTTTATAATGACAGTAGTCCACTCCTAAGTGGGCTAGTAGGCTTTGAGATAAATGATTTCTTTTGCACATATTTGGGTAGTACTGGTCTAATATCAATTCTTGTATTTACTATAATTATCATTCTTGTTATTCAGTGGAAATTAACACCCGAAAAGGTAATTCAATTTTTTAATCGTCTTTTTGTAAGAGAAAAACTAATTGAAGAAATTCCTGTTGAAAATAGTCTTAACATGGAGGTTGAATCCTTTATAAGCGAATCAATTGAAAAATCAGAAAATGAATTGTCAATCAATGTAGATGATTCAGACTCAAAAATTGATTACTCGGAAAGTGAAGAGAGTTTAGAGATGGAAGTAGATGATGTTATTGAGGAAGAAAGCCTTGATGATAATTTATCCCAATCATTACTTGAGAAACAGGGGTTTTTTGACCCTAAATTAGAATTGAGTAAGTACAGTTTTCCCTCACATGACTTACTTAAGGATTACGGTGAGGGCACTATAACAATTGATCAGGAAGAGCTAGAAATTAACAAAAATAAAATTGTTGAAACTCTAAGCAATTATAAAATTGGAATTTCAAAAATTAAGGCAACTGTTGGACCAACAGTTACTCTCTATGAAATAGTTCCTGAAGCAGGAATTAGAATTTCAAAGATTAAAAACCTAGAGGATGATATAGCATTATCCCTATCAGCTTTGGGAATTAGAATAATTGCTCCAATACCCGGCAAAGGAACCATAGGGATTGAAGTTCCAAATCAGAAACCAAGCGTTGTATCAATGCGGTCAGTTATTACCTCAAGTAAATTTCAAAAGGCAGAAATGGAATTACCATTGGCTTTAGGTAAAACAATAAGTAATGAGACGTTTGTAGTTGATTTGACAAAAATGCCTCATTTACTAATGGCAGGAGCTACAGGTCAAGGAAAGTCAGTTGGGTTAAATGCGGTTTTAACATCACTCCTTTATAAAAAACACCCTGCTGAAATTAAATTTGTTTTAGTTGACCCTAAAAAAGTTGAGTTAAATATTTATAATAAAATTGAGAGACATTATTTAGCCAAACTACCTGACTCTGATGATGCAATTATAACTGATAATAAAAAAGTTATAAATACGCTAAATTCTCTTTGCATTGAGATGGACAATCGTTACGAATTGTTAAAAATAGCAAGTTGTCGAAATCTCAAGGAATACAATCTTAAATACAGGGAAAGGAAATTAAACCCAAATGACGGACATAACTTTTTACCATATATTGTTCTGGTTGTTGATGAATTTGCAGATTTAATTATGACAGCAGGAAAAGAAGTTGAAACTCCTATAGCCAGACTAGCTCAATTAGCTAGAGCGGTTGGAATACACCTAATAATAGCAACTCAACGTCCATCTGTTAATGTTATAACTGGAGTTATTAAGGCTAATTTCCCAGCCAGAATTGCCTTTAGAGTAACTTCAAAAATCGACTCTAGAACTATACTTGATTCAGGAGGTGCTGATCAATTAATAGGTCGAGGTGATATGCTATATACTCAAGGTAATGAGTTAACTCGAATCCAATGTGCTTTTGTAGATACTCCAGAAGTACAAAAAATGGCTGAATATATAGGAGCTCAATTGGGGTATTCAAATGCCTATTTACTTCCAGAATATGTTGAAGAAAACTCTAGCAGCTTAGATTTAGATCCCTCTGAAAGAGATGAGCTTTTTAGAGAAGCTGCTGAAGTTATTGTTTCAGCACAACAAGGCTCGGCCTCACTCCTTCAAAGAAAGTTAAAGCTAGGGTATAATCGTGCTGGGAGAATTATTGACCAAATGGAAGTTGCCGGAATTGTTGGCCCATTCGAGGGAAGTAAAGCAAGACAAGTTCTAATATCAGATTTAAATACATTAGATCAGTTTTTAAAAAACCATGATGATTAAATTTGTTGTATGAAAATTAAATTAATCTTATTAGCAATTATATTTTTTCCAAAAACTCATTCATGGTCCCAATCATCAATGGAAGCAAAGAATCTATTAGAAAAGGTTTCAAAACAATTAGAATTGTATGATTCTTTTAAACTTGAATTTAGTTATAATCTAAATAATCGAATGGAGAAAATTAATCAGGAGAGCAAAGGAAATGTGGTTGTTTCTGGAGAAAAATATAAACTTAATTTTCTTGGTGCAATACAACTCTTTGATGAGAAAAATATATATACAATTATACCTGAAAATGAAGAAATTACAATCATAAAATCTAATGATCAAGAAGAGGAAGATTTTATCTTCAACCCCACAAAAATTTTAAACATTTACAAAAAAGGCTATGATTATCATTGGGATATTTTACAAAATGTTAAAGGAAGAAGTATTCAATTCGTTAAATTGATTCCAACTACAGAGGATAGTGATGTAAAATCAATATTAGTTGGTATTGAAACCACTACAAACCATATTTATAAAATAATTGAAGTGGGATTAAATGGAACAATAACTACATTAACAATAAAAAATATAGATGTTAATATATTGTTGCCGTTGAATTTCTTTGTTTTTGAATCATCTGATTACCCTAACTATTTTATTATTGAATAAATTTTGAAAATTATTGACCTTTATATTATTAGTCAATATCTGAAAAGATTACTCAGTGTTTTTGGGATATGCTTTTTAATATTTATTGTTCAAACTTTTTGGCTATTTATAGATGACTTAGCAGGAAAAGGTCTAGATTTTGAAACAATTTTTAAGTTTTTAATTTATTATTCACCGAAACTTATACCCATTGTTCTTCCCCTTTCTATTTTATTAGCATCATTAATAACCTTTGGAGATCTGGCGGAAAACTATGAATTCGCTGCTATGAAATCCAATGGGATTTCTTTGATTAGGTGTATGAAAGGATTATTTTTAATACATATAACTATCGGGATAGGAAGCTATTATTTCTCAAACCATGTAATTCCATATGGAGAATTAAAGTCTTACAATCTAAGGCGTAATCTTGCAAAACTAAAACCTGCAATTGCAATCAGAGAGGGAATGTTCAATGACTTGGGACAAATGAGTATTAAGGTTAAAAAAAAATATGGTTTTGAACAGAGGCTTTTAGAAGACGTTATAATTCATGAAAAAACAATAGATCATAAAAATCGAATTGTTATAAAAGCAAAAAAAGGAGAACTAAAAAGTAAAACAACTGATGCAACTCTTCAACTAGTTCTGTATGATGGTAATAGATATGAGGAAATCATTGGAAAAGACTACAAAGAAAAACAAAGATTACCTCATGCTAAAGTTCATTTCGAAGAATATATCATGAATATTGATCTTTCATCATTTAATAATGTAGACCTTAATCAAGAAAATTATACATCAACTTTCCGGATGCAAAAAGTCGATCAGCTAAATGAAAGTATTGATAGTCTCGAAAGAGATTTCAAGGAACAAAAAAGAGTTTTTAGTGATAATTTTAATAAAAAACATTACTCGTCTCATATTAAATCTATTAAAGAGGAAAATTATGAGGCTGACTCTCTAATTACTGTCAACATATTAAATATTATTGATAATAAGAAGAGGTGGCGAAGAAGTCAAAGTGTAAATAATGCAATCTCAGATGTGAAAGGGATTATAAGAAGCTTAGAAAACAAAAAACGTACATTTTTCATCTATCAAAAGCTAATCAACCTTCATAAAATAACATTGTTTGATAGGTTTACAATTATTTTTGCTTGTATATTTTTATTTCTAATTGGTGCTTCTCTAGGTGCAATTATAAAAAAAGGTGGTTTTGGCCTTCCCATGGTATTATCAGTTCTAATTTTCTTGTCCTATCATTATATTGGTATTTTTGGAAAAAATGCTGCAGAGGATAATAGTATAACTCCGTACCTAGCAAGTTGGATATCTACTATTGTGATAGCACCATTTGCATTTTACCTTACTAAACGTGCGTCATATGATGAGGGGTTTATTAACCTAGAATTTTTAATGATTCCGTTTAGAAAAGTTTTTAAAATATTAAGTCCCAAGTAAAAGCTAGAAATGAAAAAAAATATACTTAGTTCAATTGAAGAAGCTATTAAATCAATAAAAAAAGGTGAGATAATAATTGTTGTTGACGATGAAAATAGAGAAAATGAAGGTGATTTTGTAGCAGCTGCAGAGGCCATATCTCCTAAAATGATAAATTTCATGGCAACTCACGGGAGAGGATTGATTTGTTGCCCGTTAACAGAGAAGAGATGTAAAAAATTAAAATTAGACTTAATGGTTAATTCTACTTCTGATCCAATGGAAACTGCTTTTACAGTCTCAGTTGACCTTAGAGGGAAAGGAGTTTCAACGGGAATCTCGGCAGTGGATAGAGCCAAAACAATTCAGGCATTAGTGAGCAAAAAAACAAAGGTTAGCGACTTTACAAAACCAGGGCATGTATTTCCATTAATTGCAAAAGATGGTGGAGTATTAAGGAGAACTGGTCATACTGAGGCAGCAATAGATTTTGCTAGATTAGCAGGTTTTGAACCTGCAGGAGTAATATCAGAAATTATGAATGAAAATGGTTCGATGGCAAGGTTACCAGAGCTTTTTAAAGTAGCCAAAAAATTTAATCTAAAAATAGTATCAATTGAAGATCTAGTTGCTTACAGAATGCAGCACGATAGTTTGATTGTTAAAAAAAATGATACTGAAATTTCTACACATTATGGTAAGTTTCGCTTAAGAGCATATCAGCAAACAACCAATAGTCAAGTTCACCTCGCACTAACAAAAGGCACATGGACAAAAAATGAAGTAATTTTAACTAGAATAAACTCTTTAAGGATTAGCAATGATATATTGAGTTTACTTACAGGTCAAGTTGATAAGGGTATGGAAAATATTTTTTCTTTGATAAACAATGAGGAGAAAGGAGCAATTATTTTTATAAATCAGCAACAATCAGGAGAAAATTTATTATCAAGAATAAAAAAATTAAATGATATGCAAATTAAAGGGGAAATCAATAAAGTTCCTCCCATAATGATGGATAGTAGAGATTTTGGAATAGGAGCTCAAATTCTTCACGATCTAAAAATCAAAAAGTTAAAAATTATAAGTAACTCCTCAAAAAAACCTCGGGTTGGAATAACTGGCTATGGACTTGAAATAATCGGATATGTCAATTATAAATACAAATAAAAAAACAATAAAAATATTATATTTGCGCGAATGGAGAAATGGCAGAGTGGTCGAATGCGGCAGTCTTGAAAACTGTTGAGGGTCACACCTCCGGGGGTTCGAATCCCTCTTTCTCCGCTCAATAACTTGTAAGCCCCTTAATACTAGGGGTTTATTTTTTATTAGTTTAGCTAAAAGTCAAGACTTAAATGCTTCATTGGGCAGTTAATTGAAGTATCCGCTCCTTATATTTTTCCACTGCCTATGGTTTGTTTTTTAATTGCTTCGCATAATCTGCAGCAAGGGAACTAGGATCAATTTAATAACCTGCTTTGATTCCATATATCTAAAACTTTCTAACAGTAATTACTTTGATAAGGCTCGTTGTATTATGACCCATGAAAATACCCAATATTATTTTAGATTTTGTTATCATTACCAAATAAAAGACGAAAATTATTATTTAATCAAAAGTAGACAATCAGTAAGTCTTGAATTCATTTCCTTTTCAGACATTATTTGAAACAGTTTCTAATTTTTATTATAACTAAAAAATTTTTAAATTTAATTTAGTATTATGGAAAATACTCCATAATTCCCATGATGTGAAATTGAACAGGATTTAGTTAATAAGGTATTTTTGTGAAAGTATAAAGGAACTCCATTTTCTAATTTTTTCTTAATAATTCCCTTAGATGAAAATTCAGTTTCATCCTCTAATTTGTTTTTTATGGTTTTATCTAAAAAGTTTGGATTTACAATTTGTGAAAAAGCTTTTGTCTTTTCGTTTGAACTTGCCAAAGTAAAAATGTATTTATGATTAATTTCTGTTGATGTATAAAAAAGTTTGTTTTTATAGTTAACAAATCCATTCGAATCTGAACTAATTTTACAATAAAATTTTTTTGGTGCAAAAAAACGTGTTTTATTTTGTTGAGTATATACCTTGTAGGCAGCTTCTTTCATACTCCATAGTCTCCAAACCAAAAGAAAAGAATTTGATGAGGATAGAATTAGAGCTTGCTCATTCAAAGAGAATTGTTTTTCTAAAAAACCTAATCGCCAATAATTGCTTTCTTTTTTGGCAAGCTTAAGATCTATTATGTCATTACCAATCAAGATTCCGTTAGTTTATTTTCAATTATATCTATAGCCGATTTTACCGAGAGCATTTTTTCCATAGATTCATCGTCAATCTCAATATCAAATTCATCCTCTAAATCTAAAATAATATCAACTAAATTAGCAGAATTGATTTTTAAATCATTTATAAAATCCGTTTCTTCATTAAGGTTTTCAAATGCTTTTTGGTCTTGAATATATGGTTTTACAATTTTTTGTATTGAAACAATTAGTTTTTTTCTTTTCATTTATTTAAGATTATATTCAGATGTAATTAACAAATCAGAACATCTGTTTTAATATTTACTAAATATAATACATGCATTAACGTCTCCAAAACCGAAACTTGCTTTAGCAATAATATTTAATTTTGTTTTTTTCATTTTAGTTGGTATTTTTTCTTTAGGAATTAGATTCAGAATATCTGGATGCACCTCAATACAATTTAAATTTGGGAAAATAAATTGATGTTTTAGTTGAAGAACTGTTGCAACATTTTCTATTGCACCCGAAGCTGCAAGACAATGACCAACCATTGACTTTAAAGAATTAATTAAAGGGAATTCTTTACCTTTTCTTCCCAATGATTTGGCCCAGTTTTGGATTTCTACAGGGTCTTTTGTTGTAGCAGTTAAGTGACCATTAATCGCATCAATATCTCTACTTTCAATTTTTGCATCTATAATTGCGTCTAAAATACATTTTTGGACTGCTTTTGAATTAGGCGAAGTAAGAGTTCCGCCATCCCTTTGTCCACCGGAATTTATATTTCCTCCTAAAACCTCTGCATAAATTTTGGCTTTTCTTTTTAAAGCACTCTCCAAAGATTCTAAAACCATTGCCCCAGCACCACTACCTGGCACAAATCCTGATGCATCAGCGCTCATTGGTCTGCACCCTTTTTCAGGTAAATCATTGTACCTATAAGTCATTACTCTCATTGCGTCAAATCCACCCCATATATAGGCGCCATCATCGCTACAACTCCCTACTAACATTTTTTCTGCTTTACCTGCCCTAATTCGGTCAAACCCCATTAATAACGCCTCTGTACCAGTAGAGCATGCAGATGAGTTTGTAGTAACCTGATTTCCTAATCCTAAAATTCCACCTAAATAAGCACTAATTCCACTAGACATTGTTTGCAATACAACACTACTTCCCAAACGTTTAACTTTGAAATTATCTAGTTTATAAATTGATTCTCTAAATTTTTCAATTCCTGATGTCCCGGACCCAAATATCATTCCCGAGCTGAAATCAGTTTTTGAGTTATTATCAATTTTAAATCCCGCATCTTTCCATGCATCGACGCCTGCAATACACCCATACAAAATTCCAGAACTATTAAATCCTCTTAATTGTAATGGTGTAAGGTATTGATTTTTTAATTCCTCAGAGACATCAGGAACTCCACCAATACAACAAGAAAATTTTAACTCCTTTAGTTTTTTAAAGAACTTAATTCCAGACTTTCCCTGCTTAATGGCTTTCAAGAAGTTTTCTAAACCGATTGCGTTAGGAGCCACCACTCCCATCCCAGTAATTACTACCCTATTATTAATCATTTAATTATTTTAACATGCCTGAGATAATACCTTTACAAACCAATTGATTTTTTTCATCAAACAAATGAACTTTACATTTAAGCTTATTAAATCTAAAGTAAATTTTTTCAGAAACTACACTAACTTTTTGATTTGGAATAACCGGTAAAAAAAAATCTATATTGTTTGAAGTTAGAAATATTTCTGGTTTTTTTACGTCTGATAACTTATCTCTTAACAGAAAAATTCCCAAACTAACTACACCTATTTGTGCCATAACTTCTATTAAAATGACTCCTGGAGTTATTGGGTAATCTTTAAAATGACCCCTGTAGAAGTAGTCAGACTCCTTAAAAGTATAGTTTCCTCTTACCCCGTTATCCGAAATATGAGTCAGTTCATCTACAAACAAAAACGGTGATTGGTAAGGTAAAGACTTTATGACTGTTTTTCTGATCAATTAATATTAATTATAATTTATTTTAGCAAAATATTTACTGTATCAATAACAAAAGTATATTAGTTAAGGTGTTCACCTCCGTCAACTTGGATAATTGTCCCATTAATCCATTTAGCCTCATCCCTTGCTAATAAATATACAACATTAGCAATATCATCTGGTAACGTCAATCTGCCAAAAGGATTGCGTAATATAGATTTTTTTTTAATTTCATTACTTGAAGGAATCATTCTAAAAGAATCAGTATCAGTTACTCCTGCTTGAATACAATTAGCTTTAATTCCAAATTGAGCGAATTCTAATGCAATATTTCTAGTAATAGCCTCCAATGTAACTTTTGCTGCAGATACAGCTGCGTAATTTTTCAACGCCTTATTATTTCCCTCACTTGTGAAACCAATGATTCGTGCGTCCTCTGAGAATAGTTTAGCATCAAAAACTGCTTTTACCCAATCATAGAGGCTGATTCCCATTGCGTTTATGCTTAGATTAAGGTCCTCTGATTGCAATGTTGGAGTTGAATCTGAAACCATAGGTCTTAAATTTCCTCTTGCAATGCTGTGTACTAATATTTTTATTTTGTTACCCTCTAATTCTTTTTTTAAACTCTTAATCACTGATGCCCTTTTTTCAGCATTTATAGCATCTATATTATAACTTATAAAGCCTTTTGATTTTTTAGCAATTTTTTGAAAATCTTTTTCAATATTTCTTCTCTGTACCCGAGTATTTCTATGAATGATACATATATTCATTCCATGATGGGCCAGTTTTTTTGCAGTAGCTAAACCCAATCCGCTTGATCCTCCAAGTATCAACGCCCATTCTTTTTTATTCTGAAATTCCCTTACCATTCCAATAATATTCTTTGTGCTGTAAATCCTGGACCGAAGCTTAGCATTAAACCTCTCTCTTTTTTTTGCCTGTGTTCCTCCATAAATTTTTCTAGAACGTATAAAACGGTTGCACTTGAAATATTACCATACAACTTAAGAATCTCCTTTGTGACATCTAAATTTTTATCCAATGGTTCAAATAAATCCTCAATCTTTTTAATTATTTTTTTCCCTCCAGGATGGAAAATTAAATGATTTATATCCTTAATTTTCAAGTTATTTTTTTCTAAAAAAGGATAAACAATAAAAGGAAAATGATTTGAAATAGTTTCTGGAACCTTTTTATCCAAAATCATTTGTAATCCAGTATTTACTAGTTTGAAACCCATGATATCAATAGAATTATAAAAATGATACATACCTTCATCTATAATCTTAGGTCCCTTATCTGCCTCGTGTGATGATAAAATAACACTTGCAGCTCCATCTCCAAATATTGCAGCACTTACTATATTTTCCATAGAGAAATTATCTAATTGAAAAGTTGCTGTTGGTGCTTCTACTGAGACCACAGCAACTCTTTTATCTGGGTTTGAATTTAAAAAGTTTTTCCCATAAATGATACCTGAAACACCCGCCACACAACCCATTTCTGTTACCGGCAGTCTCACAATATCCTGCTTCATTTGCAAACTATTAATCAAGTAGGCATCCAATGATGGAATCATAAACCCTGTACAGCTTACAGTAATTATATAATCTATATCTGATGGTAATAAATTTGCTTTATCTAGAGATTTTTTCAAAGATTGCTCGGCGAGTTTTGTTGATTCTTTGATATAAATATTATTCTTTTCTTCAAATGAGGATTTTGTAAAGACCTCTTCTACATCCATAATTGAATATCTTCTTTTAACACCACTACCTTTAAAAGTTTTTAAAACTTTTCTTTTAAATCGATTATCTTGTCCACTCATCCAATTTTTTACGAAAGGAATAATATCATCAGTTTCCCTACTGTAATTTGGAAGTTGTTTTGCGACTGAAACTATTTTTGTGTCCATAAAATTTTTAAAATAAGATTTTAATGAATAAAATCTTTTCTCATTATCCATAAATATCGGAAAGGCCATTTCCATTGAATTGAAAAATGGACTTTAATTTGAGAAGAGATATACTCCAATTCTTTTCTCTTAAAAGCCCTCAAGATAGAAGTAAGACCATCTTTTTTAAATGTTTTATTTTTAACAAAAATTCCAATAAGTTTAAATAAATAGTATGCTAATTTGTGTCTATGTAAATCATTAACAACAATACCAATTGTTGCTTTCTGAATTGTTGCTCTCAAAAATGATATTAGTTCTTTATTTTTAAAATGGTGAAGAAATAGGGTACATAAAACAACATCATAGGATTCGACTTTAAAGTCCTCTGATAGAATATCAATCGATTTAAAACAAATTTCTGGATGATTTTTTGACAACTCTCTAGCATAATCTATTGCTGCAATATTTGCATCAACTCCAACAAGCTTAAAGGAGTATTTATTTTTTTTTCCAAATTTTGCTATATCTCTTAAGATATCACCATTCCCACAACCCAAATCTATTATTGTAATAATATTATTTTTGGGTATTTTTTCAATAAGTTTTTTTAAACCTAAAATCGTTACCTTATTTCCGCCTAATAGTCTATTTGTAAGTTCTAACTTATTTAATGTGTCTTTTAAAATCTCCCCCTTCAAACTAAAATCGTCCATAATTTCAATTTCATTAGATCGATTTGAAGTATCAACTATAAATTTCATACAATTTTTATCTTTTTTCCATGGGTAAACTTAATCATTACAGTTAATAAAAAGGGAATCATTTTTAAAATGCAATACGCAAATTGAGAAGTGGCCTTATTTCTGAATAATCTGGATATAAAATGTCCGGTAATTAATCGCTTTTTAAATTCATCGTTCCAACATTTAATATATTTTTTTTCTAAGTATTCTCTTGTTTTAATTTCTCCATTTAAAAATTGCAATATTAGGTTACTTGCCAATTGAGCACTTATAATCGCCATTCCCATACCGTTTCCACATAACGGATGAATCATTCCAGCTGTATCTCCACACATTATGATATGATTTTTAATAGGACTTTTAGTTTCGAAAGATATTTGGCTGATCGTAAGCGGTTTTTCAAAAACAGGAGTTGACTCTTCGAATATTTTTTTTAAATGTTTATTTTGATATACAACCTTCTTCTGAAAATTTGAAATATTTTTAAATTTTTTAAATGATTTATAATTTGTTATATAGCATAAATTAATAGAATTATTTTCTACTTTAGATACCCCACAATACCCGCCTTTAAAATTATGTAAACCAATCATATTATCAGGAAAATCTCCTTTAACATGAATTTTCACAGCCAAGTAAGGTGATTTATTTTGAATAAAATTCCTTTTCATTTTTTGATCTAGTTCTGATCTTTTACCAAAAGCACCTATAGTAATTTTACTCTCATAGAATCTTGAATTTTTTGTTATAACCAAAAAAATCCCTTTTTTATAGCTAATTGAGGTGACGGAGTCTTTTAAAACTTTAACCCCATTAGAAATTGCTTTTTCTAATAATAAGGTATCTAAAAAAAATCGACTCATACCGAAACCACCCATCGGGAGTTCGCCTGTAATCAAATTTCCTTTTATTGTACTAATTTCAACTTTACTGATTTTTTTTGCTCCTTCTTTAATCGGATCGATTCCAAGAAAATTTAAGTATGGAATTACCTCATTTGAAACATACTCTCCACATACTTTGTGTTTTGGATATGAGTTTTTTTCGATAAGTAAAACACTTTGATTGAACTTTGATAAATGTATTGCATTTGTCAATCCAGCTATACCTCCTCCTACTATTATTACATCAAATTTTTTTGATTTAGTCAAATTTTTAAATATAAAAATGAATATAGATTACCGCTACTTATTCTTTGTCATTTGGATTATTTCCTGAGGTTTAATTAGACAAATCTTTGATTCAAATTAAAACTCACAGAGTAACTTTTAGAGACACTTCAAAAGTATTAAAAAACGATTAAAAAATTAAAAGGATTACATTTATAGAGGTGATTATGCTTTTTTTGAAATACAAATTGTAATTAATTTAAGTACAAATCCAGCTTTCTCCGCTCAATAGTTAAATAACCGAAGTTTTTTGGGCTTCTATCATTGGCAATACTCCATACATCCATATATGTTCGGAAAATAATTGTAATAAATATTATAACTAGAGAGAAAATTCAATTCCAAAAGTTCTATTAAAAATATCCTTACCTATAATAGATTTATTTACAAATAGATTCAATTTAATTTTTTCACTCATTTTGAATGTAAATTTTTGCGCAATTCCCGAAGACGGCTCATCAAGTAAATTTGTATATAATAGATAAAACTGTGTGGTTGAAATAATTTTTTTAAAAATTTTTTGGAGATAAACAGAGTAAAAATTGTTATTCATTTCAAAATTTCGGCCAATTCCATGCATGTATAAAAATAAAAGTTTAGTTCTTGAATTAATAGGGTAAGAAGATCTTACCTCATGTACATATCTTGATCTATACTCCTCGTTATCCATTACCCTGTAGCCTGGTAAATGCGTACCGAAACTAAGTTTTAACTTCTTATAAAGAACCATATATCTAGCCATTAATGAATAGTTAGTTGGTGTTAAACCATCAATCATTAAAAGATTAAGAAGATTTAAAGTAAAACGTTTTGTCTGATCAGTTCCGGCTCTGATAATTAGATGTGGTTTGTCTGAAGTAAAAATCGGAATGAATGAAAAGCCCCCAGTATTTATTTCAATCGATCCGTATTGCGAATTACTATTTGAATAAACTAAAGCAAATATTATGAAACATAAAAAATTCTTTTTCAATTTATTATTTGTTTTAGTTAAAGTTAGAAAATTAACAAGATTATTATTAAATCTATATTATTTTCCTGGTCGATTTGATTGAATTAAGATTTCTTAAAGTTTATTTTTTGATATTTTATCTAAACAATCTCTAATCTCAGTCAGTAAAACTATATTTTTTGGAGTTTCAATCGAACTCTCTCCAATATCTTCTGACTTTCTTTTCAGAGTATTAAAAAACTTTACAATAATAAAAATTGTGAAGCCAACAATTAAAAAATCAACAAGTGTATTTATTAATAAACCATAATCAATTGAAACCTCACTCAAATGGGATGATTTTTCTCTTAGGGTAATTTTTTTTTCTTGAAAATTAACTCCATCAGATAGCAATGATAGTGGGGGCAATAAAACATTTTTAACTAATACATCCACGACTGAGTTAAAGGAAGCTCCAATGACAATTCCAACTGCCATTTCAATCATATTACCTTTAATTGCAAATTCTTTAAATTCTTTTATAATCTTCATATGTATATTAATTTTAATTTTTTAAACTCAATTACAAAAATAAATGAATCACTAAAAAAAATCTTAGTTTATAAATATTATGAATGTTATTCAAAAATTATTTAAAGTTTATAAAACATAATGGTAGACCATATATTCTTATTTATATAGCCATTTTTACCATTAACTGAGGTCCTTTGAAATCCACTAAGAAGCGTTGCTCTTTTCGATAGTTTTTTTTCAAATCCTAATAGTGTCCAGTTTTGATTAAAGTTATAAGGAAAACCTTCTTTGAAATTCATGAATACTTCGTTAAAAACAATTAATTCTATTTTTTTTCTTTTAATTTCCAAGAGAGGAATCCCAAAACCTGATCGAAATCTGATTCGATGTCCAAAACTTGTTTTTTCCCCTGGACTTTTAATAAAGCGTTGCTCAGCTCGGATCCAACCAAAAAAGCGAAGTTTTTTAAGGGGGAGTATAAATCCAAACTGCTGCCAAGTGTTGTTTTCAAACGTATTTCCTTGAATCGCATTTGTCCTAACATATGTATATCCTGCAGTTAAACTTGCTCCTGGAACAATTTTAAACCTTATTTGAGGACGAAATAAAATCTGATCTGTATTACTATAAAAATTAACACTTCTATAATGGATTTCAGTCCTTATTGTAGAAGATGAAGTTAGAGAAAAGTCACCAAAAAATGCATTCCAAGCATTAGACTGAATTTCTTGACTAAATGCAGGAATTGATTGTATTAGGAATAATAATAAAAGTATCTTTTTCATTTGAAATTTAAAAGTCCAAAATATTCAGGGCGATGAAAGTCAGGATTTTTTGTTTTTACGGGATTCCAAGTCAAATAATGTTTTTTAGTTGTATTATCTCCACATTTATAAAAATTTGCTTTAGAAAAAAGTTTAGAAAAATTTAAACCTTTATTAAAAAGAAAGACTGTTGAAGGTATTGCAATTACCATTTGCCATTGAAAATCTCCAGATTTCTCTTCAAAGGGC
>TARA_B100000963_G_scaffold62354_3_pt1 | contig 16788 bp, 7 predicted proteins | sample TARA_B100000963 | Tara Oceans TARA_B100000963 (sample SAMEA2622097) | marine metagenome | biome: marine biome (ENVO:00000447); feature: surface water layer (ENVO:00002042); material: "saline water (ENVO:00002010), including plankton (ENVO:xxxxxxxx)" | depth 5 m | reverse complement strand
TTTGCCCCCCTTATTGCAATACCCACCCTGTCGCCTGATTGGGCCTTGGAGACATCATCATCCATTACTTGTAGCGATTTTGTGGTGCCAACGGCATTAGATGGTAAAATGCGTATGTCATCATGAACATTCAACGTCCCGCACTGAACATAGCCAATGGCAACTAAGCCAATCCCTTTGACATTGAAGTGTTGGTCAATGCAAACAACAAGTGGGGATGCTGCCGACCTGGTTAGTTCATCCTCAATTTGATCCATTAATTCATACAACTTACCCCGTATCGCCAAACCATCGGGCGCAACAAAAGACCACTCATTCAAACCCGCTTGAGCGAACATTTTCTTGACCATTTCTTCATCGACCCAATCTCCTTCCTTTGGCTTAATAACTGCAATTCCCTGTTTTATGTTGGAACTGGAATATGCCACCAAAACTTCGCCAAATATCGCGTCTATTGAGTTTATTTCAATAATTCCAACACGGCCGGCAGATATTGCGCTTAGTAGCGGTCTAAGACGTTCAGGATATCTAGCTGGCCTGATGATTGAAATTATCCTTGTAGTATTATCGTGAATTTCTTTGTGAACATAGGTATGAACATCCCTTTGATCAGTGGCCTTAGCGATATCTTTGGCAAGTTCGTCACTTCCGTGCATCGCAACATTTAGGACAACCATGGCAAAACCTCTGCGTGAGCTAACTTATAACATATAATCAATCAGTTTTATTTGTAATCATGTTATTTTTAATCTGCTGAGCTTTTTCCCATTCAAGTTTTTCTTGGTCATTTTCTGCAACAAACTGGGGTATTGGAATAGGGCGCATCATTGAATCAATAGCGACAAAGAAAAAGTAGCCTTCACAGATTTTTTTCTTTGCCCATGTGGCTTTGTTGACAGCCATTGCGGTTACTTTTGAGCACGCCGTATGTGTGCTAGTGTAAACAACTCTACCAGTTACCTCAAGCAAATCGCCCTGTTTTGCAGGGGCCATAAATTTCAATGTGTCTATGGAAATGGTAACAAACTCGCGATGAGCGAATTTAGAGCAGGAGATGCCGCCGGCTTTGTCCATAATAGATAGCAGTTTACCACCAAACAGCGTGTCATGATCGTTAGTGTCGCCAGGGAATATATGTTCAATTAATGTTACGGGCTCTTTGGAGTATGGTTCCATGGTTACCGGAAATGTTTCTAGTTCATGAAGTCATGTAGTCATTTTTCACTCAGAGTGCAATTTAAATTAACTAATGTAGCATAGGAAAGTAGTGGATTTTTACCTGTCAGGATGACGGATTGCTACCGATACATTATGCATGAGCAAGATACCTATTGGGGCGTGTTAACTGAATAACGCAAAAGCGATGCATTTTAGATATGGAAGTATTGGATTGCTGTAGGCGATAGCATGGCGATTAAAAATGACCGGAAAAAAACATCATTGTTTCTGACTATTCTTATGATTTTGACACCTGTCGCAACAGCAGCCACTGTGACTACATTCTCTGATGGGGCTCAAGAAGTGATAATTGAATTCAAGGATGGGTTTAGCCTGAACAACAATACGGATGGAGGCTTTTATGTCAACAGCGACGAAACAATAACCTCGGCCACGGTTAACATCAGTTCAGACCCGATGATGTATTCCACCTCCAGCGGATATAGCGGCTTACAATCATCCTCCTGGGACAGTACTGTCAACAACGGTGCGACGACTTTTGACAATGTGAGTAATTTTGTGTTTAACAAAGATACTCTGCAAAACTCAGTGCAGTTTAACTCCGAATCATTGGTAACTGATTTTGAGTTTGATGATGGTGGATTTGATAATTCAACAACCAACCAAGACCTACAAGGCAATCCTATTGCATGGGATTACAATGCTATTGGGTTTAAGGAACTAAATCAAGGTCCGGACAACTGTGCGTCAGGTGACATGTGTTGGGGAACTAACATCTTTGATGGTGATTACACCAATGATCTAGATACCGACCCAAATCCATATGTCGATCAGGTAGAATTTAGGCTCACAACACCAACAATTTATTTGGATAACTCACTCAATGACACCTTTTTGAGATTTTCATCGTGGCACGCAATGGAGGCCAAGTTCAATCAACAAGGCGATTATTACTACGATGATTGTGCTTATTTAGAAATTCAACATACACCAGTCGGGCAATTCACTGGGGAGCAAACCACAGAAGCCTTAATGATCAATTTCCCACAAACCACGGGTATAGGGCCCACAGAAGGTTTGTTTGCAAAGGATGATGCTTCTTACAGCAGGGATCGAATTTCTCCGGAGTGTGGAGCTTTGGAAAACAACTTTTTTGGTTTCGCCGGAACCTCAGTTTCCCCGTTTAATCTAGACGGTTGGGCTTCCGTTGCTGCCAACTTAGCGCCTTATTTGGGTAGCTATGTCAAAATCAGTTTTGTCTTGTTTCATGCCGATGCCCCGGGCAATGTTGCCCAGTTTGATACCCCCGGGTGGTATATCGATGATGTCACAATAGGAGAGAAATTTGTCCAAGAAGGGACTATGGTCATTGAGAATCTGCAAGCCCCGCAGAATTATGACGAGAAAACCCCTAATGGCTATGGGTTGCTATTCGTTGACACTTTTGAGCCTGCAGATTCTTCATTGTCATATACAATTAGGGATGCAGTCACAGGAGTAATCGCTGAGGATAGTTTAGGTTACAGGTTTGAAAATTTACAAGGTTCAGTAATTGAGTTATGGGGCTTAGATGCTGATAGTTATCCATACATTGATATCGAGGTAACTTTTTCCTCTGGCAGCAATCAAATTTCAACACCCATATTCTATGGTTACACTATGGGTACTGAAATGGGTCTCACCTTCAATGACTTGACGAGATTTAGAGGTTTATCAGTTTCAGATGGCGAATTTGATTATGTCCACGACTCGGGACTAGAAATTAAATTAGACTCATCGACATTCCTATCAAACAATAATGGCGAATTTTCAAAACCAATCTACGGTTTGAATGTTAGTGGTGGAAGGGGTTGTCAACTAGATCTAACACTCGATTCTCCGATGTTTGCTAGTCCGGATATTCTGATAATTGAATCACTATCAACATACACCTCACCAATATTTGAATTTGAATTGACCATCAACTTCAATGCTGATTGTGTGGCATCAAACCTTTGGGTGGAGTTGTTATTCGGTCACCACATGAGCGGAATCGAGTTAGATTACGGCACAGACGGCGTTAATGAATGGGAATTTTCCGACCCCGGTTACGGTATGTTTGGTTTACAAAATATGTTCTATGAGGGAGAGATTAACGGTGTAAGCCAAGGCAGCAGCACGGCAAAACTAACTCTCGATGTGGTAACTGGAACAGTAGTTGACGGTTTCTTCTTGATACCCAAAGGCGCATCGTTGTCACTTTTCGATGTTGAATTTGCCAATAATGATATTTTTAATACAAATAACACCAACGAAGGATTTGAACTATCCTTGGTAGTCGGCTCCACGTCGGATATTGTCACTGTTGCATCTAATCAACAGTCATTTCACCTGTATGATACAGTCCTCAATAAGGACAAACCAATGTTGTTGTTGGAGGGCATGATTTCAGATCCGAGTGTCCCGGTAATTAAAACAGACCAGAGCGGTATTGACTGGATAAGGGTCGGCTTCCAAGTCACCCAAGTTGATAGCAATGGTGGAGGGGCGGTAGAATTGGAAAATCTGAAGATTGTTTATCATCTTGAGCACAAAATTGGCGAAGATGGCGAGTTTGCGAGCTACTTAAGAGAATTCGTCGCAACTTCTAATGAAGGGACCTCTCAGTCAAGTGGCTCCCAAACACTCGTGCCATTACAAACCACAACAGCAAACGGAGGTCAGATAAAGTTGTCAAATCTTTCAGTATCGAGCCAATCTGGGTATGAGTCATCGCTCACATGGAACAGTCCATATGATGGCTTGTATTCGACTGGTGAGTTGTATCACATAACCACAACACACAATGTTGACTCCTCAACTGGAGCCGCTTTAGATAAGGCCAAAATATCTTTCAAGACTGCTGACTCTTCATTCGCATTAGGCTATGATTTTGCCTCAGGTTGGTATGAGGAAGGTGATGACGAAGATTACATTACTCTACACCCATCATCAACGGTGTCAAGTATTTCTGTAGGCCAACAAATTGACTGGAAATTTGTCGTTAATTCTAATTGGGAAGATGAGGACAAAGTGATTATTCTCTCCCAAACAGTTGCTGATAATGGGGTAGTTGGTATGCTATCGGGAATTTCAATAGAGCCGGCAATAGGCAACGCAGTTGAGAACGATGTGCAGATTAACGATTTCAAAATATTCAATTCTGCAGGAAACGAGCAACAACTTAACCAGGCATATTCTAATCAAGAGATAGTCTTACAAGGTAATCTGAGTTTCGAATCTGTAAGCGCCTCACCCAACCCAGCAAGCTATTATCTTGTGGTCGAGGAAAGAGGCCTAGAAATTGATGGAGAATTTACCAATGTGTCATGGACAGAGATTGCCAACCGTTCGGGAGTAATCGGAGGTTACTTCGATTGGAATGTAAATCTAGGATTGTTCGCTTCAGGTTTGGAAACCTACCGATTTAGAATATCAGGCTATGATGGCGGTGACACTTTGTGTCCACCTGCAGAATACAACCCGGACTCTGATTGTGGTATCCAGTTCAATCTGTCAATCGATATATTGGATCCAAATCTATTATCTTTCGAGCTATACAAGAGGGAGTCCGGCGAGGGAGATATCACTTCAGATGACAATTGGCGGTCAGTGTTTGATGACTCATGGGCGACTCCAAAACTGCAACAGGACTTCCGGTTAACAATCGCCGACATTCCGACTGCACCCACATCTGCAGTCTTGCATGTTTGGGTTCAATACGATCATGATGCGAACTCTAACGGATTAGCTGAAGAGTCAGAATATATCCAGATACCCACGACCAGTAATAGCGAGGCACAAAATGCAACATTCTTGGGCGCATACAATGATTTCGCTAACTCTGGTCTCAAGGGTAAAGTAAGCATCTGGGTTGAGTGTTATGATTTAGCGGGTAACCCTGTAGATGGTGGCGGTCCTGGTTTTGATAACGATCACGTGACCTATGTGAGCATGGATTTAGAATACCCAACCATCAAGTCGCTTAATATCGAAAACACAGACGGTGTTAGGATGTTGAGCAGTATACCTTCCAACGCACCAGATGGCGTTGGCGTGTGGAATCAGACAATGTTTGCGGGCAACCAGTATGACATAATAATCGAAGCCGAGGATGGTAACGGATGGAAAGATGTCGAATATGTCGAAATTGTACTGGCTCCGCAAGAAACAAATTACGACTCAAAAATTCTCTATTATCCAAGAAACCAAACCGCATGGACAATGAGTGATATGTTCTCCATTGCAGTTGACTCAAGTGGTGATTCAGAGGCAACAATTCGAACAATTGACGGTAATGTATTGATCGACCCATTCGAGCCGGAGTTTATCATCAAGATACCAATAAGTTTCGAATGGGGACTGCCTCTATCGAGCCAATACACACCATCGTTCCAGATAAAGGACCTCGACAACTCACCAGTATTTTCGGAGAGCTCTTACCGGCAAACATGGACTTACCAGAACGATATGCGATTAGACTTCAGGTCAAATTTAGATGACAAACAAATGATTTCTCCAACCCTAACAGATCAAGATATACCAATATCTGCCAACCTTTACCACGAGATTGGCCAAGAGACATTTATTGGCTCGGTAACTGGTGGAGACGTGGTAATGTTCTCAGGTCAATACTCCTTCACCTCAGGTATTTTAGAAAATGTCTTCATCAAACCAGAGGTAGAACTAACTATGGAAATTACCCGAAATGAGGTATTCAGGGATACAGAGAAGGATTACGACCCTGTTGATGAAGAAGTAACACTACATACTTTCACCGGCGGTCAATTTGATATTCCAATCAAGATGCCATCATATCAGAACGAATTCGTCTATGAATTTAGACTAATTAACTTACCACTTGGTGCTGAGGATTTGACAACTGCTTATTGTTTTGGTTCGGTAATCAACGGCTGCGGTAAATTCGTGATCAAGGTTGATGATGAAGCACCTAAATTGGTATTTGGTTCATGGGCTGCCTCTAGAGGTGAAACGACCTCTAACGGGTTAGAGCCAGAGCTATACAACACTATGCCAACTTCGACATATAACTGTGTGGATGTTTCAAGCCAAATCGAAGAGCGCGGTAGCCTCGCAGAAGAGGATACTACACTTAATTGGATATACTTCAATGGTAACCCAAGCGACGGTAATGTTTGGAACGTCTACCAGAACAATTACGGAACGACGCCCCTATCAGCGCCGCTAAACCTCACCGCAGGCAGTCTTGGTTACATACGTGCGTCTGCAGATTGTGTAGATTTGTGGCCAGTTGGCTTTGGCCAATTTGATGTAACAGAGGCTAATTTAGATCAACCAGGTCTTGAGGTTAATCTCGTGATGTGGGTTGAGACGGTTGATGGCGCTGGATCACCGATTATCGGAGCAGGCCGATACTTTGAAGACGGTTCCGCCGTAGGTATTCAAGGCAATGACAATGATGGACAAGACAGCTCCACATATATCCTAGAGTTTGAGGGTAGCAAATTTGAGGTGAGGAACACACGAACTATCCCAGATGCACCAAAAGTTGGAGATAGTATCACGCTTGAAGTTGAACTAGTAAATTCCGGTATTCCGGGAATTGCAAATTTAGAAATCAAATCAGTGACAAATAATCAGCCACCAGTCTTTGAAGGCTATATCACCAGTCAGATTATCGGTAAGGATCAAGCACAATGGGTGTCAATTGACTTGGAGGAATTTACTGATGCTACAACAGGAATGTATTACATCGTTTATGATAACGAGACAAAAAATGTATTGTTCAATGGTAAAGACCAAGCAAAAACGTTCAATGTCAAGGCCGGTGGCGAATCCGGCGGTGAAGTTTCAACAGGGTTAATTGTTGTGATACTCATCGGCGTTATTGCAATTCTTGCTGTGGTAGTTGTGGTGATTTCCCGGCGCAGTAGAAACGATGATCTGGATGACGAGTTCGAATATGACTATGAGGAGGACAAATCATACGCATCTATACCACAGCAATCTCAGATATATTCTGCTCCAGCAGCAGCGGTTAGCCCCGAAATGGCGGAGGCCCTAGAGAAATTCAGTTTCTGGAGTCAGGAAGAAATTCAGGGATATTTCGACCAGGGCTGGAGTGTTCAACAACTCGAGGAATGGTTAGAAAACCAATGAGTGAGTAATAATGTCCTCAAGGATTGGTTGGGATGACCTTGTTTGGGATGACCCGGACGGGGGCAAGATTGTTCTTCATGGAACAATCCCAACTGTAGTGTTCCCCCGCAAACTCCGACCGTCAATAGAGTGGCACGGTTTAGGTTTACTAGAATCCGATGAAGTTGTTGAATTGTGGGAACAAGAAGAGAAAGATGAAGCAGAATCTAGTGGGGTAAATCTCGCTCACGGGTTGGTATCAGGCGGCACTATGGGGTTATTTTTAGAAGAGGTGACACAGATTGAGGACATCACTTCAGGCCGATTTCCCGACCCAGAACCGAGAAGAGTTCATCGATTAGCGCAACGGCACAATCGGCCGATTTTCTTCATCGAACCTGAACTAGATGATGAGGAATGGGAGGCTCACATGATCGCTGAAGCTAAGGAGGTCTCTAGGTGGAAGAAATTGCTAGGTTTGGTAACGATTGGGAAAAAGTGGCGTAAGCGAGTAAAACAGAACATATTCGAGGCTGAAAAGCCACCGAAGGGAGTTACTGCTAATCTTTCCTCTGCTGCAGTCTTGTGCGCAACATGGTGGGACCTAAATGAGTGGTTGATTGGTGAAACTATCTCTGAGGCCCGCAACAAACGGTTTGCTGCCCGGCTGCGTGGCGCACTGAAACAACTTAGACAACTACATGGAAGCGATGCAGTACTCCTTGTCCCCTTATTCTTGCCATGGCGGTTTACTATATTCAATCAACTAGCGGCTTTGCCTAATGTAGAGGAGAATTCATCAAACAAGACCCCATCGGAGGGTATGGAGGAAGAGTGATGGCTGTTGGTGGAGTTGATGTCAGAGTTGAAAATCAGTTGGTCAGATTTGTTCCCCAATCACCGGTTGACCACGACGCAGTAGTCTCCCAGTTAAGTGGGCAAAAAAATGGTAATATAGTGATTAAAGCATTGGATAAGCCGCGTGCTACAATAGTCATAGACGAAGCGGGTCGGATAATTGTTCATGGGACTCATCGAGTGGAGGCTGCGAGGGCAGCTGCCAAGGAATTACTTCTAAGGCTGGGACTAGACGATTCCGGCTTGCAGACAGAATTAGGTCCAGTAATCGCATCATTTAATCTGGATAAAGGGGTAAAAGTCGAGGCGATGAATAAGCAATTTACGGGCGGCAAATCGGTATATGACGAGCGCCTTGGATGCGCAATAATCCAAGATACTCGACACAACTTGAAGTTATACATCTGGGCTAACGGTAAGTGTGTAGCCAGCGACGCAAGGCACCCAAATATGGTTGCAATGTCGGCTGTATTCTGGAAAACTCAACTCAAAGACAACGATTTGTTACTGTGAGTGGTATAATGACTAATACGGCTGCGGGTTGGCAAGGGCCAATACTAGACAATCATTTTCATCTCAATCGGAATGGTAGATTTTTGGATGCAGCTAAAGATTTTCAGAACGCTGGAGGGACTAGTATAGTTTTGATACACTGTCCGAATTTCGCCGCTCCACCAACCTCCAAACTTGGTCACAGAGAGTCATATCAAGATACTATTACAATTGCCGAATCAGTCCGAAAAGAGTTAGGTTTGGGGGTGCGAGTTGTCTTGGGCCCGCATCCAGCAGCGTTTGCCCATCAGTTCACTCAATGGGTTGACAGTGATGGGCATGCCGGCAAAGAGCGTGCAATGGAGAATTATCGCACCAGTATTGAAGAAGCAGTGAAATTTTATCACGAAGGCCAAGCGCACGCAATCGGCGAGGTTGGTAGACCCCACTGGAAGGTTTCTGATGATATATGGGAGCTGTCCAATGATTTGCTAGCCGAAACCATGAGGCTCGCAGCAACCGATGGTTTCGCTCTGCAGTTACATGTGGAAGGGGAATTAGAATCAACGTATAGGGACATGGCTGCAATGGCACTCAAGGCAGGACTATCAGTGGACCGTTTAGTCAGACACTATTCGCCGCCGAATGTCGACAGTAAGATTACTCATGGGCTTACGCCAAGCGTATTAGTCGGTAAAAATGCTTTGAATACGTTACTCGAGACTGCGGAAAATAGCAGTCATGGCTTCTTGCTAGAGACAGACTACATGGATGATCTACGAAGGCCGGGGGCAGTTCTTGGTCCAAAAACTGTCCCCAAACGAACCCAACAGTTGGTTGCAGCGGGGATTGATGAAGAATTTTTGTGGCGAGCACATGTTGATTTGCCGGATAAATTGTATGGTCAAGAGTGACAAAAATCGGGACATTTTTCCATCACATTGATGAATGGATGTTGCTAGCGTAGCATGGTTGAAGATGGTGCGAAACGGTCTGGTGCTGGTCATTGTTGCTTGCTTTATATTGCCATTTATACCACCCTCCGGTGCTCAAAATCCCATATTTGGAGTGAGTCTAACATGTGATTCGCCCGCTGAAATGAATGTCAGTCCAGCGGGCTACGAACCGGTCGAGATGACTTGCACGGTTGAGAATACGGCGCAGGTAGGTGCGACAAAGATAGAGATTACCAACGAATGGAATGGCGGCGCTAGCGCCGAAATGATCGGTGCTAGCGGCGAGTATAGCGTAGACGCCGGGGCCTCTGAAGAATTCACCGTTACATTTTCTGGCGTAACTAAGCAAGCCTCAGCTAATAGTTATGATTTTGAAATATTTGCGACCGTAACTGAGTGGAACTCCATTCCAATGAACGACCCCCTACCAAGAGAGAACGATTCGTATTCAGATTCCTTAGAGATTGCAACTTATGGGGCAGTGGAATTGAGAATTAATGATGTATCAACAAGAAATGTCGAGGCAGGGCAAGAATTTTCGATTAACCTACAGTTTACTAACAACGGCAACGATAACGATAGGGTAAGAGTCGATATTGCCAATATTGCCGATTTGAAATTAAGCGGTTTTAGTTTCATTGGGTCTGAGTTTGTTGCCGAAGATCTTGCGATGGGGGCGACATCAACAATGCGCGAAATCAAAATCATTGCACCCGACAGTGTTAGCGATGATACAACCTATGACTTTCGCTTCCAAGCAAGTAGCACAAATGATGCTGGCGCAGATTTGAGTGAAATCACAATACCAGTGGCAATTGATGCCGCTGATTCGTCAGGCGTTCTATCGATTGGTTCTGATGGAATTAGTGAGGTAAGTGGAGATCAGTTACTATTGTATGGCGCTATTGGTGGCGGACTGATCTTACTGCTCATACTGCTTGGGGTTGTCTCACGCTCACTCCGCAAAAAAGCTGCTAAGAATAATGCTGAAGAAAATCCCATCGATTTAGATGAATCAGACGAGGAAGATGTCAAGGATGAATTTGATGATTTGTTTGATGACCTTGGCAATCTGGACATTAACGGCGATGAATTCGATGATTTACTCGATGAAATTTGATTTAGTCTACCGTTTCGCAACCTTTTGAATGGGTGATTTTGCAATTATTTCATCACTTTTGATGGTAACAGTCAAAGAGCGAGTGTGGTCTGCAACACTTAGTATAGGTGGCATTGCATGTTAAACCTCAGTGGAAAGACCGCTTTTGTTTTTGGAGTTGCCAGTGAGGATTCAATTGCTTGGGCGATTTGTAAAATGCTCGCAGATAGCGGTGTTAATTTGTATTTAGGCTATCAAAAGAGATTCAGAAGTCGTATTTTCCAATTAAAGGATAAGTTGCCTCAAATAGCGGGTTTTTACCCTCTCGATGTAGGAAGTGACGCAACGACCAAAGAGTTCTTTGATGCGTTTGCTGCTGAAAATCCTGGTGCAAAAGCGGACATCATGGTACATGCAATCGGCTTTGCGCCCAGAACCTGTTTTGATCGGCCGATCTTATTTGTTGAGGATAACGATATCAATACTGCAATGACAATCTCGGCAAATTCTCTTCAAAGGTGTCTCAAGTTTGCTTTGCCATACCTTAATCGAAATTCTTCGACCATTACTCTAACTTATGCTGCCGCTAATCGGTATGTACCCTCATATGGGATTATGTCGATGGCTAAAGCAGCACTAGAGTGTTGGACTAGAGAACTGGCCTGTCACCTTGGCCCCGAAGGACATCGTGTAAACGCTATTTCTTCTGGACCAATCAGAACTATCGCTGCGTCTGGCATACCGGGCTTTGAGAACATCTTAGATCATGTCGAACGCAATGCTCCACTGCGGAGAAATGTCAATCAAGACGATGTTGCAGGTGCCACCCTATGGCTTGCCAGCCCATTGTCTAGTGGGGTGACAGGTCAGTGCATATATGTCGATGCGGGTTACTCAATCACCATGGTGCCGGAGACAATAATGGACAGTTGAGGTGATTATGTGGGCATAAAAACAGCAGATGGAAAGGTTGCTGAGGGTTTGGAACAAGGTCGTTTTGAGCCTGTAGCAGTTATCGGTCTAGGTGCTATAATGCCAGATGCCGAAAATGTGAATGAATTTTGGACTAACATTACTCAGGCTAAAGTTAGCATCAAAGAGGTTGCCCCAGAACGCTGGCCGGGAAAGGTTGAGGATTTCTGGAAATCAGGCGGCCCCGGAGCAATTGAGGAAGGCTATACATACTCGAAAATAGGTGCATTTGTAGAGAATTTTGAGTTTAATTGGCGACGTTGGCGTCAACCACCAGGGACTTTGAGGCAGATAGATCCATGCCAGTTATGGGCCGTCGAGGTTTCTGCCGCTGCCTTGGCTCACGCTGGTTATGATGGAGAGTCAAAAGATTTTGACCGTTCTAAGTGTGGGGTTATTTTTGCTAATGCTCTGGGAGGAGAAAATCGCAACCTTTCAAACATCCGTGTTTGGTCCAATCACACGAAGAATTTGGCTGTCAAACACGGTCTGCCAGAGGAAAATGCTGATGATTTCAAATCTGAGTTGGTTGAACACAGCCCGCGCATAGACGAGGATACCATGCCTGGTGAACTTGCCAATGTTGTTTCAGGTAGAGTTGCTAATCTGCTAAATTTACAGGGGCCCAACTATGCGACTGATGCAGCATGTGCATCGTCGATGGCAGCAATTTTGGATGCCTGCAGGTTATTGCAAAATCGACAGGTAGACCTCATGTTAGCTGGCGCATCTGACCGCACCATGGACCCAGCCACATTCGCTAAGTTTAGCGCAATTGGCGCCCTATCTCCAAGTCATTCTACACCCTTTGATGCCAAAGCAAATGGTTTCGTCATGGGCGAAGGTGCTGGCGCAATTGTGCTCAAGAGACTGGCCGATGCAATTGCTGACGGGGATACAATTCACGCCGTCATTCGAGGAGTTGGGGGTTCGTCAGATGGTCGCGGTAAAGGCATAACTGCACCGAGTCAACGTGGTCAAATTCAAGCAATTGCCAGAGCGTATCAACAAGCAGGATACGAACCATCTACAGTTGAATTAGTTGAGGCGCATGGAACATCAACAAAAGTCGGTGATGCCACGGAACTTTCCTCCTTATCAACACTCTGGACCGGTTTATCAAACGGCAATCATGTTGCTGTCGGTTCAATTAAATCACAAATCGGACACCTGAAGGCTGCAGCAGGGATTGCCGGAGTAATCAAAGCCATATTGGCTTTGCACAATAACACAATTCCGCCATCTGCTGGATTTGAGACACCTAATCCCACTGTCGAATGGGGTAATATTCCATTCTATGTTCCCACCAAGGCAGCAGATTGGAAATCGCCACAAAACAACCCTCGACGTGCAGGAATTTCGTCATTTGGTTTTGGTGGTACCAACTTTCATATTGCACTTGAAGCATTTGATCTACCATATCATCAAAACCTAGTCTTAGAATCGACAACGGCTTTGCATAATGATACCCCTGTAGCTACTGAAACCCCAGCAATTTTAGATGTCACGGCAAAACCTAGCATGACGCATGAAGAACTAAAATCGATTGAGGGCGGTTTACTATTAATATCCGCCAGTGGCTTGGCTGAATTATCAGAAAAGTTGGGAAGGGTTTCATTCGAGGGCCCATCCTTCGATGTCGACCCGCGCGGTAGAAGGTTATCCATAGAATTGTTTAACGCATCACAATTCATCAAATCTGATTCTCACAGAATGGCGATTATCGCAACCAGTTGGCAAGAATTTGACAAACGTGTAGCACTGGCACTAAAAGCCATGGATGACAAATCTAAGTGGGGCTTTCTACAAGCACAAGGAGTGATGATTACGGATGAGCCAATTTTGCCTGAGGAGAGTAAGATTGCTCACATGTATCCTGGTCAAGGTAGCCAATATGTCGGAATGACATTTGATTTATTCAAACGCTATACTTCAGTTCAGAAGGTTTGGCAAAAATCAGATGAAACCATGGTAGATGTATTAGATGGGGAAACGCTATCCAGCTTTGTTTTGCGAACCAACCTGAGCAAAGCAGAACTAGTTGAATCTGAACAGAAACTCAAGCAAACAGAATATACTCAGCCGGCCATGTTGACTGCTGACCTAGCGATAGAACGGTTGCTCAATGCCCATGGCCAGGAACCTGATATGGTAGCTGGTCATTCCTTGGGCGAATATGGTGCGCTTATGGCATCTGGTATTCTGAATATGGACGGAGCCCTGCGAGCATCGGCAGCGAGGGGTACCGAAATGGGTTCCGTTCAAATACATGATAAAGGTCTCATGGCTAGTATAACTGCACCATATCCAGATGTTGCTAAGGTATTGGATGAGACGGACGGTTATGTTATTGCGGCTAATAAGAACTCACCAAAGATGACGGTTATCGCAGGGGAGTCAGAGCCAGTCAAGGCAGCTATTGCTGCATTTGAAACGCTTGGATTTTCAACCACAAAACTCGCTACATCACATGCATTTCACTCGAGAATAGTTGCGCCTGCCAACGAGCCTCTGCGCCGGTTTCTTGAAACTCTTGAAATAAATTGGCCAAAGATTCCAATCACGGCAAATTATGATGGTGAATTCTATCCAATGAGCGGCTACGATGCTAAATCTGCGGTATTGGAGAAGTTGGCGCCGCAAATGGCATCCTCAGTAGAGTGGACGTCGCAAATGGAACGAATGTATGAGTCGGGAGCAAGAATATTCGTTGAAGTCGGCCCTAAACGAGCTCTCAGTATGTTTGCCGCCCAAATATTCGAGGGGCGTCCCCATTTACCAATTATGACAAATCATCCTAAACAAGGAGGTATTGCGTCTTTCCTGACCGCATTAGCTGCAATATACCTAGCCGGCAAGGACTTACGCTGGCCTGAAGGAAATTCTCCAGAGTTATCAGAAGCATTTAGAGCTGGCCCTGTAGAGGCACACGAAAATCAGCGGCAGATATCAAAGTCAATAACAGCCGATGCAATACCGAGTAACTCCATCAATCAAGTGGCAGTGTCTACTAGTCAATCCAATCATAGTAAAGCAGTTCCCGTAGCAATTTCAACCGAAGTCGCGACAATCAATTATGTTGGCGATATACTCGGGCCGTTATGTGGATATCCGGCTAAATTTTGTCGTGGAATGGTGAATCTCCGGACAACTCTTGGGTTGACAGATTCGCAAATAGAACAAATAGCGCGCAGAATTCCTCAGGAATGTCAAGTTGACTCTTCATATGATGTAAGTCAGGCTACTACGGCTGCGGATTTAGCGAGATATATCCAGACTCCGCCGACACAATACCTCTCCAAGATGAGCAATTCATCAGCGACCTCAGCCACAATACAGTCGCCAAGCATAGCCACCGGCCCCGGTTTAGATCCAATCGTTATCAGTGGAGTTTCTCTCGGCCTTCCAGGTGGCGACAAGGTATTTTCTGATGATGTGTTTGAGAAACTGGTTCGTGGGGAAACCTGTATTTCTGAAGTTACTGATGATTATAAACAGCGACTATTGGATAAGAATATTGTTCGCTTAATCAAGGGTAGAGACGGCTCTGTGAACATGGAAAGAGCGAATGAATTCGCAGATATACCACAACTTGCCGGTGTCAAAGGAGCCTTTGATTTGGCTGAGGAATTTGGTATCGATGCCAAGGTGGTCCTAGCATGGGATATAACGACTCAATTAGCGGTTGCGGCCGGTTTACTCGCGCTGCGAGATGCCGGTATTCCCCTCACCCCAGTCGAGCAAACTGGCAAGGGAGGCTTACGCCTGATTACCAATTGGCAGGTCCCAAAGATTCAGCGCGATAGAACCGGCATAGTGTTTGCCTCATGTTTCCCAGGATTGCAAATGGCGATGAAACACGCTAAACGCAACGGTGACGATGGAGATGGTCGTTTTGATCGCCGATTTTTATTTCAGACTTTGAATATGGGTCACTCACAATTCGCACAGTATACCGGAATTCGTGGCCCCAATACGACCATCAATTTAGCCTGCGCATCTGCAACAGCCGCTTTTGGCGTCGCAGAGGACTGGATTACTATGGGTCGGGCAGATCGAGTAATCATCATATCAGCAGATGATGTCACCGGTGATGATTTGTGGGAATGGATCGGTGGCGGCTTTGCTGCCTCAGGGGCTGCCTCAACTCACAATGTCGTTGAGGAAACAGCACTACCATTTGATCGTAGAAGAAATGGACTGATACTCGGCATGGGAGCTGCAGCGTTCGTGCTTGAACGGAATTCGCTCGCAAATGAGCGTGGAGTTCAACCCATTGCCGAATTACTTGGTACTACAATTGCTAACTCCGCTTATCACGGCACACGTCTAGACGTTGAGCATGTCGCTCAAACAGTAGACAAATTTGTTACTAGTATGGAACAGAAATGGGATATTAACCGCCACAAAATTGCCCCCAATACGGTATTTTTCTCACATGAGACCTACACCCCGGCGCGTGGCGGTTCTGCTCAATCTGAAGTTAAGGCATTGAGAAGTACGTTTGGTGATAGTGCCAATAGCCTGGTTATCGCTAACACGAAGGGATTCACCGGGCATCCAATGGCCGTTGGCATAGAGGATGCAAGTATGCTATATGGTATGCTAACTGGTAAGATTCCGCCAATTGCTAATCATCAAGAAAAAGACCCCGAACTCGGTAATCTCAATCTTTCCACAGGCGGTTATTATCCAAATCTCGAATATGGGTTGCGATTTGGCGCCGGATTTGGTTCTCAAATTGCGTTGTCTCTGGTCCGTAAGTGGCAGGTAGATGGCGATAGAATTGATGGCAAGAAGTTGATTAATTGGGTGCGTAACTTAGCCGGCTCTGACGATGTTGTAATACGAATTCTTGATGGCAAATTGGTGTCTTATGTTGATGGAAATGATAACTTGCACGGGGGTATACAAGGGGATGAGTGGTCAGTTACGCAATTACATGAAACAATTGAAACACCCGAAATGGCAAATTTAGAAAACCAACAACCAGAGGCTACGGTAGTTGAAAATACAGAACAACATGAAAGTAACCAAATTGAGTCACTTACTAGCGAGGAAAAGTTAGTTGTGAATGAGGATGAAGTCGTAACT
>TARA_B100000963_G_scaffold344957_1_pt1 | contig 16790 bp, 15 predicted proteins | sample TARA_B100000963 | Tara Oceans TARA_B100000963 (sample SAMEA2622097) | marine metagenome | biome: marine biome (ENVO:00000447); feature: surface water layer (ENVO:00002042); material: "saline water (ENVO:00002010), including plankton (ENVO:xxxxxxxx)" | depth 5 m | reverse complement strand
CCCGCCATACGACATTATAGGTAAAGGTGACCCTACAATTGGTAATAATCCTAGTACCATCCCCATATTTACTACAACATATATGAAAAAAGCAGTAGCAAAACTATAGCAATAAAGTTTACCAAAATTACTTCTAGTTTGATTTCCAATTTTTATCAGTCTCGAGATGATTATCCCATAGAGTACAAGTATAAATACAGAACCGAAAAATCCAAATTCTTCCGAAAATAGAGTGAAAATAAAATCAGTATGTTTTTCAGGCAAATAATCTAGATAACTTTGAGATCCATTCAAAAATCCTTTTCCAAACAAGCCTCCAGATCCAATGGCAATTTTTGACTGAATAATTTGATAACCAGCTCCTAGAGGATCTTTCTCTGGATTTAAAAAAGTCAATATTCTGGCCTTTTGGTAAGGTTTAAGAAAAGAAATAGCAACTGGTAAAAACAAAATAAACAATAGAGAAGCGTATGCAAAAAATTTCGCCCTCACACCTGCTAACCAAGCTACGATGACACCACCTGCTGCAATAAGCAAAGATGTTCCAAGATCAGGTTGCATGATAACTAAAAGCACAGGAGCTACTAGAGCCACGATAGGAAGAAACAGAAATTTCAATCTATTTACGTTTTCTAATGAAATTCGATGGTAATATTTAGCTAAAAATAAAATTAAACCTACTTTCATTAACTCTGAAGGCTGTAAATTCATAAAATAGAAATTTAACCACCTTTGTGATCCTGAAGAGGTCAATCCAAAATATTTAACACCTAACAAAAGAATGAAGAAAAAAACATAGATAAGGTAACTTGTGCTGTGCCAAAATCGAATTTGAATAAATGATAAAATAAAAAACATAACAAAAAAAACTGAAAATCTAATAATATGACTTTCTGTATGATATTTAAATTCACCTCCATCAGTTGAGTACATTGCAAACATACTCACAATGCCTAAAATTAAGATGGATATAACTAAAATATAATCAATTGAGAGAAGTTTATCTCTGAAACTTAAGCTTGATTGTATTGATCTAGGTTGAAACATTAAATTGACTCTCCAAGAACATTATTTTGCTCTCTATAGCTGTGCCTTTCTAAAACTTTTTTAATAACTTGTTTAGCAATTGGTGCGGCAGACTTACTCCCAGATCCGCCATGTTCTACAACAACACTAATAGCGTATTTTGGATCGCTAACAGGTGCGTAAGCCACAAATAAAGCATGATCTCTATTTTTATATTCTAAATCACTTTGCTTTACCTCTGCTTCTCTTTGCGCCTCTGTAAATTTTTTAATTTGAGACGAGCCAGTTTTACCTGCGAAAGTAAATCTTTTGTCCTCGAGTCTTGATCTGTACGAGGTGCCTCCAGGCTCATTAGATGATGAATACATTGCATCTTTTATAATCTTAATATTTTCTTGATTCTTAAATAAAGGTTTTAATCCGAAATTTGAAACTAATAAATCTTCAGGCAAAGGTTGATTCGGATTTTTATTTTTAAAGTCTAGATAGTCTTTTAATTTATTTTTATTTTCATCAAACAAAATTCTCGGTTTTATCTCAAAGCCACCATTAGCTATCTGTGCTGTCATTAAACATAATTGAATTGGCGTGCTTTGAAAATAACCTTGGCCAATACCTGAGTGTAATGTTTCACCAAGATACCAATTTTGACCGATATATTTTTTTTTCCATCTTGTGTTCGGCACAACTCCTGATCTTTCCTCTGCAAAATTATTTAAAACTTTTTTACCTAAGCCGAATTTTTTTGCTGTTTCTGAAAGTCTATCTACCCCTAGTCTTCTAGCAATTTCGTAAAAATATACATCGCAAGATCTTTTAATTGCAGATCTCATGTTGACAACTCCGTGACCTTTTTTTTTCCAACAATGAAATTTTTCTCCAAATAACTCAATCTTTCCAGTGCACGTTACTGATTTTAATGGTCTGACAATTTTATTTTCTAGTGCACTCAATGCTACAATTGTTTTAATTGTAGATCCTGGCGGGTATAAACCTGATATTGCTTTATTGGTGAGTGGTTTTTTCTCATTCCCAATAAGTTCATTCCATGATTTTTTATCGATACCATGCACAAATTTATTTGGATCATAAGTTGGTGAGGAAACCATTGCTACAACATCACCGTTATAGATATCCATCACACACACTGATGCAGCTTTATCCCCGAGTATGTCGGTTGTAAATTGCTGAATATCTAAATCTAAAGTTGTTTTAAAATTTGTTCCAGATTGACCTTGATCTACCTGAATTTGTTTAATCCTTTTTCCGTAAGCATTAACCTCATAACGTTGAAAACCTACTGTACCAATTATTTGTTTATCAAGTTTTCTCTCTAAACCAGTTTTGCCTACTGCAATTCCTGGAACTGCCATGTCTTTTAAATACTCTTTTTGACTTAAATCTTTAGCGCTTACCTGAGATACATAACCTAAAATATGCGCAGAAGAGTTATCTTTATATTCCCTCGCTACTGATACAATAGGTTCGACCCCCTGTAATTCATGTAAAAATAGATTAACTCTAGAAAACTCAGACCAATTTAAATTATCAGAAATTATTACTGGATCCCACGGTTTTTGTTTAGCTATTTTTTTTCTAAGAAAAAATATTTTCTTTTCACTTATATTTAAAATTGATTTTAGGCGAAAAAATATTTCCTCTATATTCTGAGTGTTTTCTGGTATTAAATGTAATTGGTATACTTGACGATTAGACGCTATCTCTCGATTATAATAATCAGAAATTATTCCTCTTTCTGGAGCTAGCTTCCATTCCCTAAATCTATTTTTATCTGATAGTGTTTTATATTTTTTGCTCTCATTTATTTGCAAGGAAATCAATCTTCCCAACACTCCGACTACAACAATCGCTTTTGCTGTTGTAAGTAAAAACATTCTTCTGCTTATAAGTTTTGATTTAATAACTGTATTACCTGTGCCAGAATTAAACATTTTTACCCCCAATTAATGAGTTATAGAAATTGAAGAAAAACCAGAAAAATGGGAAGAAAATTAATGTAAAGAAGGTGTTGTATGACATTTCTGTAAAGTTTATTTGAATGTCAGAAAAACTTGTAGCTAAAATTAAAAAAATACCATTAGCAAACATTATTGCTATAAAGAATGTAAACCAATCTGAAGTAATACTTGTGTTTACTGACATATTTTTAATGTATGTCGCCATGAAAGAAATTGTTAAATATGATATTGAGCTAATTCCTAAAGGAAAACCCATTACAACATCATTAATTAGTCCAGCAAAAAAAATGTGGCCATTTCCTAAAATTAATGGTCTCTTAAGAACCCAAAAGTAAATAATGATTAATTGAATATTAAAAGAAAGAATTTCATAATAGCTCTCAAAAAAAGTGTCGATCTCACTTATGGATAGATAATATAAAAGAAGTAGTGGACCAAAATTTACTAATTTAGTTATAGCTTTTGAGATTACCATTAAAAATTTTCCTTATTTTTTTTTGAGATATCAATTTTTACAAATGAGAGTTGACTAGACTCAGAAAAAAGCTTTACCTCTTCTTCTAAAGTAGTTTGTCCAACAGGAGCGCCTGGAGGAAAGATTCCATCTTTTCCTGAAGTAAAAACATCAATATTCGGTTGTACAACATACCCTTCTGGAAGATATTCGAGGATTGGTCTATTTCCCCCGTTACCTTTTAAAATTGCTTGAATACCTTCTTCTCCAAAAGTGACAGGAATTCTGCTGTTAAGGTCATTTAACAATAAAACTCTAGATGATAAATAATTTGTTTCAACAACTCTACCGACCAAGTATTCTTTATCAAGAACAGGCATGCCTTTAAGCACACCTGATTTTGAACCTCGATTAATAATAATAGATTTTAAATAAGGACTGCTTTTATCAATAAGAACTTTAGAAAGAATCATATTTTCCTTTTTTAAATAAGACTCTTCTGATTCTAAAATTTTTTTTAAATTTTGATTTTGATTAGACAAAAATTCCACTTGAAGCTCTTTTTGTTTATAAATCTCTAACTCCTTTTTCAGTCTGGCATTTTCTTTCTTGATATTAAACAAGTTAGATACACTACCAGTTGCCTGAGGAACAAATCTAGAAGGTGAAGAAGCTACGAGTGATATTCTATAAACACCATCGTTTATAATCGACCTTATTGGTTTGATAAAATTAAATTTATTAATGTCTAAAAAAAAAATTATAATTGCTAAAATGATAAGTGATATAAGAGAAAATTTTGTAGCAGCCCCTCTTTGTAAGAGAGCTGATCGAATCGCTATTCCAAAATCATCTCTACTTGAAGACATCTTTTTTGCAAATTAATATTCGGATAACATTGTAGAAAATAATTCCTCATTTTCTAAAGCTCGTCCTGTTCCTACAGCTACGCAAGATAACGGATCATCTGCGATAGTCACAGGTAATCCAGTATCCTGTGAAATTAATTTATCGATATTTTTTAATAATGCTCCACCGCCAGTAAGCACTAGTCCCATATCAATTAAGTCAGCTGACAATTCTGGAGGAGTGTTTTCTAAAGCTTCTTTTATACCACCTAATATTTGGTTTAATATTGGCATTAATGCTTCGCAAGCATCTTTCTCCGTTAACTCAATTTCTTTAGGCGTTCCAGATCTAATGTCTCTTCCTTTCATTAAAAAAGTATTATTGGTAGAAGGTATAGCAGTACCAATTTCTTTTTTTATTTTTTCTGCAGTTGAGTCACCGATCAATAAATTCATTTTTTTTCTCATATAATCCATAATTGATCTATCTAATGCGTCACCGGCAACTCTTAAAGACTTAGAATATACTACTCCACCTAATGACATTACTGCAATTTCTGTTGTTCCGCCGCCTATATCAACTACCATAGATCCTGTTGCTTCTGAAATTGGTAAACCAGCTCCAATTGCTGCAGCGATTGGTTCTTCAATTAATTGAACTTTTCTAGCCCCGGCAGCTAAAGCAGAGTCTTGAATGGCTTTTCTCTCAACTGGAGTTGAGCCAGTTGGTACACAAATCAAAATTCTTGGATTAGCAAAAGCGTTCTTTTTATGAACTTTTTTTATAAAATGTTTTATCATCTCTTCTGTGACAACGAAGTCGGCTATTACTCCGTCTTTAAGCGGTCTAATTGCAGCTATATTTCCTGGTGTTCTACCTAGCATTGTTTTTGCTTCATCTCCAACTGCTAGCACTGATTTCTTTCCGCCGTCTTCAATTACAGCTACTACTGACGGTTCATTTAGTACAACTCCTTGGTCTTTTAATACTACTAATGTGTTAGCAGTACCTAAGTCTATGGCCATATCTTGAGACCAAAGTGATGATAATCCTGTTAATCCTTTAAACATTTTTTCTCCTTATATTTGAACACTCAAACTCGGGTCTGGTGCTGTTTTGTCTCTTTTAATAATTAATTTATTTAATGCGCTTAAATATGCGTTAGCAGAAGCTACTAAAGTATCAGTATCAGCTGCTTGACCTACAGTAGTTTTTCCTTTTTCTTCAATCCTTACGCTCACTGTAGCTTGAGCGTCAGTTCCCTCAGTTACTGCATGAACATTGTATAACAATAACTTAACATCATGAGGGTATAATTTTTTAATACATTTAAAAATAGCATCTACTGGACCATCTCCAGTCTCAGAGGCACTTTTTACTTCGCCTAATACCTCTAAAGTCATCTCAGCTTTTTGTGGTTCACCGGTACCTGCAAATACTTTAAGAGATTTTAATTTAATCATATTGTCTTCGGACACTAAGCTGTCATCAACAATAGCAGCAATGTCTTCGTCGTAAATATGTTTTTTCTTATCAGCAAGAATTTTGAATTTTCCAAATGCTGTTTGTATTACATCATCTGTAACTCCAACATAACCAAGGTCATTCAATTTATCTTTAAAAGCATGACGGCCTGAATGTTTGCCCATAACTAATGAAGTTTTGTGCACACCAACACTTTCAGGTGTCATTATTTCGTAAGTGTTTCTGTTTTTTAACATACCGTCTTGATGAATACCTGACTCATGAGCAAAAGCATTTTTTCCTACTATTGCTTTGTTAAACTGGACTGGAAAACCAGTTGCGTTTGAAACTACTTTTGAAGCTTTACTTAAAAGTTTCGTATTTATATTAGTTGTAAATGGCATTAAATCGTGCCTTGTTCTCATAGCCATAACTACTTCTTCAAGTGCCGCATTTCCAGCTCTTTCACCAATACCGTTTATTGTACATTCAATTTGTCGTGCGCCTGCCATTACGCCTGCTAAAGAATTTGCAACAGCTAAACCTAAATCATTATGACAGTGTGTTGAAATGACTGCTTTATCGATGTTAGGAACTTTATTTAAAAGTGTTTCAATTATTTTTTTAAATTCAGATGGAACAGTATATCCAACTGTATCAGGAATATTAATAGTTTTAGCGCCTGATTTGATTGCTAATTCGACAGTTCTGCACATATAATCCATGTCTGTACGTGTTCCATCTTCACATGACCATTCTACATCATCAGTAAATTTTTTAGCGTAAGATACACTATCTTTAATAGCATCTAAAACATCCTCGGGAGATTTATTTAATTTGTGTTTCATGTGTAGTGGACTTGTAGAAATAAAAGTGTGAATTCTAAAGTTTTTTGCATGCTTCAAAGCTTCATGACAAGCATCTATATCTTTCCTAGTTGCTCTTGCTAAGCCAGCTGGGATAGATCGCTTTAAAGTTTTGCTTATTTCAGTTACAGCTTCAAAATCTCCTGGAGATGCGATTGGAAAACCTGCTTCAATTATGTCAACTCCTAATTCATCAAAAACTCTTGAGATTTGTAATTTTTCTTCAAGGCTCATTGAGGCGCCTGGAGACTGCTCTCCGTCACGCATTGTAGTATCGAAAATTATAATTCTATTTTTATCACTCATATACTAAATCCGTATATTACAAGTAATACGAGAATATGCAAATACTTATGATAGATTAATTAATTTTTTTGATCAGTTTGGGCTAATTTTTGTCCTTGTCGACCAATTTATTTTTGCCAATCCAAGGCATCATTGCTCTTAGCTCTTTTCCCACTTTTTCTATTGGATGATCAGCTAAATCTTTTCTCATTTTAAGGAAATTTTTTTGTCCTGACTTATGTTCATCCATCCACTGCTTAGTAAATTTTCCTGATTGAATATCTTTCAAGACCTCCTTCATTTTTTCTTTGGTTTTATTATCAACAATTCTTTTACCTGAGACATACTCTCCATACTCTGCTGTGTTAGATATTGAATAATTCATGTTGGCTATTCCACCTTCATAAATTAGATCCACGATCAATTTAACTTCATGTAACGTTTCAAAGTAAGCCATTTCTGGCGGGTAACCAGCTTCGGTCAAAGTTTCAAAACCATTTTTAATAAGCTCAACCAATCCTCCACATAAAACTGTTTGCTCACCAAACAAATCTGTTTCGCACTCATCTTTAAATGTAGTTTCAATTATGCCAGCTTTTCCTCCTCCTACTGCTGAAGCGTAAGACAAAGCTAGATCTTTTGCTTTTCCAGAACTATCTTTGTGTACTGCCATTAAACATGGAACTCCACCTCCTTTTTGATACTCACTTCTAACCGTATGTCCGGGACCTTTAGGAGCTACCATAAAAACATCTAGATCTTTTCTGGCATTTATTAAATCAAAATGTATATTCAAACCATGCGCAAAAGCTAAACTCGTTCCTTCTTTCATTCTTTGTTCTATATGGTTTTTATAAATCTCTGATTGCAATTCGTCAGGGGTTAACATCATTACAACGTCAGCCCAAGCTGCTGCATCGGAAAGAGACATAACTTTTAATCCCGCGCTTTCTGCCTTCTTAATACTTGATGAACCTTCTCTTAAAGCTACCACAACATCCTTTACTCCACTGTCTTTTAAATTTAAAGCGTGAGCATGTCCTTGGCTACCATAGCCAAATATTGCAACTTTTTTATTCTTTATAAGATCAGGCTTTGTATCTTTATCGTAATATGTTTTCATTGTTTTCTTTCTAGCTAAAAATTTTTGAACCTTTGGTCATTGCTACCGATCCAGTTCTAGAAGTGCTTATAAGGCCTAATCGTTTTAAATCAAGAGCTAATTTGTCAATTTCTGCACGCAAAGCTGTTACTTGAATTACAAACGATTTATTTGATTTATCTAAAATTACAGGATTAAATTTTTTACATATCTTTTTTATTTTATCTTGTTTTTTTGAGTTTGCTAAAACTTTAAAAAGCGCAAGCTCTCTGAATAAAATATCTTTATCATTTCTTTTAAAGTCTGCAACTTTATGGACAGGAACTAATTTTTTTAATTGTAGTTTTATTTGTTCTATTACTTGAGGTGTTCCTTCTGTAACAATCGTAATTCTTGAGATATGTTTTTTTTTATCAACTTCTGCAACAGCAAGTGACTCGATATTGTAGCCTCTTCCTGAAAAAAGTCCTGCAATTCTAGCAAGTACCCCTGCTTCGTTATCAACCCAAACAACTATAATATGTCTCTCTAACTTTCCAATTTTACCTGGGATACTGTAAGCTGATTTTGACTTTGTCATTAAACTAGTATTTTCCCTTCATCAGAAATTTCTTCCTCTTCTTCTGGTCCTAAAATCATTTGGTTGTGTGGTTTTCCTGATGGTATCATTGGAAAACAATTTTCTGCTTTATCTACTACACAATCAAATATTACTGGCTTATTAATATTAATCATCTCTTTTATCTTTTCATCTAATTCGTCAGGTGTTTTAGCTCTTATTCCAACACAACCATAAGACTCTGCTAGTTTTACAAAATCTGGCAAAGCTGCTGTATAACTTTCAGAATAGTTTTTTTCGTGCAATAATTCCTGCCATTGTCTAACCATTCCCATATATTCATTATTTAAAATAAATATCTTAATAGGCAGTCGATATTGGACTGCAGTAGACATTTCTTGCATCGTCATTAAAACAGAGGCCTCTCCAGCTATATCAACAACAAGTTTTCCTGGATTAGCTATTTGAACTCCAATTGCCGCTGGTAAGCCATACCCCATGGTGCCCAAACCTCCTGAGGTCATCCAACGATTTGGTTTGTTAAATTTGTAGTGTTGAGCGGCCCACATTTGATGCTGGCCTACCTCTGTTGTTATAAAAGTATCTTGGTCTTTAGTTAATTCATAAAGTCTTTGTACAGCATGCTGTGGTTTAATTATTTTATCACTGTTAATAAAATTTAATGATTTTTTCTCTCTCCATTTATCAATTTGTTCCCACCATTTTGAAGTTTTTTGTTTATTTGAATTCAAAAAGTTTTTATTTTTTTCTTTAAATCTTTTTATAAGTGATTTTAATAATTCTGAAACATCACTTATGATTGCTAAGTCAACTTTAATATTTTTTCCTATTGAAGATGGATCAATATCAACATGTATTTTTTTTGAACCAGGAGAAAATTCATCTACCTTTCCTGTAATTCTATCATCAAATCGTGCACCAATATTAATCATTAAATCGCAATCATGCATAGCATTGTTGGCTTCATAAGTTCCATGCATTCCTAACATTCCTAAAAATTGAGGATCATCTCCAGGGTATGCTCCAAGTCCTTGTAATGTTGATGTGATTGGAAAACCAGTTAAAGAAACTAATTCTCTTAAATATTTACTTGCGTCTGGACCTGAGTTAATCACTCCGCCTCCAGTATAAAAAATTGGTTTAGTAGATTTTTTTAAAAGTTCGATAAACTTATCTAATTCAGTATTGGAAATTTTATAAGTTCTTTTTCCATTAAGTTTTTTTTTAAGAGTATTTTTTGTAAATTTATATTTGCCTTTTTTAAACTGTATATCTTTCGGAATGTCTACAAGAACGGGGCCTGGTCTTCCTGTAGTAGCAACTTCAAAAGCTAAATGCAAAACTCTTGCAAGATCATTAACATCTTTTACTAACCAATTATGTTTAGTGCATGGTCTTGTAATACCTGTTGTATCACATTCTTGAAATGCATCTGTCCCAATTAAATGTGTTGGTACTTGTCCGGATATACATACTAGAGGTACAGAGTCCATGTACGCATCCGTTAATGCGGTCACAGCATTTGTAGCTCCTGGACCTGACGTTACAAGTAATACCCCAGGCTTACCGCTTGACCTAGCGTAACCTTCTGCTGCATGACCGGCGCCTTGTTCATGTCTAGCTAGTATATGTTTAATTGATTTATGATTTTTAAGTTCGTCATAAATCGGAAGTACTGCGCCGCCAGGATATCCAAAAATGTATTCAACATTTTGATCCTCCAATGCTTTAAAAACTATTTCTGCTCCACTAATTAATTTTGGCATAGATACAATCTAGCCTAGAAATGCTTTCCGTCAAGTTTTAGCTTACAACTTTTAAAGTTTTTTTTAAAAGTACTGGAAATTCTTTAGAATAAAGCTTAATCCAGTTCTTCATGTGACCTCTGGCCCAAGTATTTTGTCGTTTTGCATATTGTCTTGTTCTAATATTAATTAACTCAATACACTGATTTTTTGAAATTGATCCTTTTAAAAAATTATTTATTTCTCTAATTCCTATCAATTTATTAGCTGATAGCGATTTCTTTACTTTTAATAAATTAAATCGATTAACCTCATTTATACACTCATCGTTTTTAAACATATTGAAAGTTCTTTTAGAAATATTATTTAATAACTCATCTCTTGGAATATTTAGAAATACTTTCTTAATATCATATTCGCTAAATTCTGATTTTGTATTATTTGTCCAGTCAAAAATTGATTTTTTAGTTTTCAAAATTACTTCGTAGGCCCTTTGAGATCTTTGAGAGTCTGTTGGCGCTATTCGATTTTCAACTTTTGGGTCTAAAATTAAAAGACTTTCGTAAAACTTAGTAGGTCCGATTTTCTTAAATAAATTTCTTACTTTACTTCTTGTTTTAAAATCTATTTCAGGAATTTTACTCATACCTTTTGTAATAGTGTTGAAATACAAACCCGTTCCTCCAACTATAATTGGTATTCTATTTTTTCTAACACAAGATTTTATTTTACTTTTGGCTTTATTGAGCCATTCTCCTGCAGAAAAATAATTTTTCACAGACACAAACCCATATAAGTGATGTTTAGCTTGTTCTATTTCAGATAAACTTGGTCTTGAAGATAAAATGGTAAATTCTTTATAAACTTGCATACTATCGGCATTAATTATTTCGCCATTAATTGTTTTTGCTAATTTGATTGCTAACTTAGATTTTCCAGAGGCTGTAGGTCCTGAAAGAAGAATTATTTTTTTTGACAAAATTAATTTATTTTAACACCAAGATATCTTCTCTGGTTATTTTTATTAATTATAGTTAATAGTAATGTCTTTTCGCCTTTTTTAATAATCTTATCAACTATTTCATTTAAATTTGAAACACTAACTGATTGCTTTTGAACTTCGATAATAATGTCGTTCAAGCTTAAAAGATTTGATAGTGGGCTATTGTTTTCTATATTAATTATTACTACCCCTTTTGTGTTTTGATTAAGTTTCCTAGATTTAATATCTTCATTGTTAAGTTCTCTCACCGTAATTTTTAAATTTTTGATAATCTTTTCTTGATTTACTACTTTTGATTTTTTTTCTTTAAACTCCTCTGACGATTCTAATCTACCTAAAACTAATCTTTTTGTGATAAGTTTTTTATCTCTCCAAATTTTTAGTTGTACACTTTTGCCTACTTGAGTATTAGCAACAACTTTGGGTAAAGTTCTCATTGTATCTATTTTTTTTCCGTCAAATTCTAAAATTATATCTCCAGCTTTTATTCCTGCTTTATCTGCTGGGCTTCTTTCTCCTACGCTAGCAACTAAAGCTCCCTTAGGTTTTTTTAATTTTTCAACTTCTGCTATTTCTTTTGTTACTTCTTGAATTCTAACTCCTAGCCAACCCCTTTTAGTTTCACCAAATTCTATTAATTGATCAATTACGTTTGAAGCGGCGTTTGCTGGTATCGCAAATCCAATTCCAATTGATCCTGATTGACCAGGAGCAATAATAGCTGTGTTAATTCCAATAACTTCTCCTTTTAAATTAAAAAGTGGGCCTCCAGAATTTCCTTGGTTAATTGATGCGTCGGTTTGAATAAAATCATCGTAACGTGTTAAGTTTATATCTCTATTTCTTGCTGAGATGATACCGGCAGTAACTGTACCTCCCAAACCAAATGGATTTCCTATTGCCACAGCCCAATCTCCAACTCTTGCTTTATCCGAGTCACCAAAATTAACTGGCTTAAATTTGTCATTACTTTGTACTTTAAGCACCGCAATATCCATGTAAGGATCAGCACCAACTACTTTAGCTTTTAATTCTTTATCTCCTACTCTTACCACAATATCTTCAGCATTTGCTATTACGTGATTGTTAGTAATTACGATTCCATTTTCTCGAATTATAAACCCGGACCCTAATGATGAAGCTTTTCTCTCGGTTGGTCTTTCAAAATCTTTAAACATTTCACCAAAAGGAGAACCTGGTGGGAATTGGAAAGGAAATTGATTAGTGGTAGTTTTAACTGTTTGTGTTGTTGAAATATTAACAACTGATGGCATTAACTGCTCAGCTAAATCTGCAAAAGATTCAGGAACAGGCTTAGCATTAATAACAGAAAAATTAAAAATTATTAGTAAGTAAAATATTTTTCTAAAGAAATTCATTTAATTTTTTATATACCAAATTATTATAAATCCTGTAATTAAAAAAACTATACCTATAGACCTTAGTTTTTTTTCCGAGGTATTTTTAATTAATTCAAGCATACGTTTGATTCTTGACGGGAAAATGGCAATTAAAAAACCCTCGATAAAGAAAATCAATCCAATTGCTATTAATAATTCGCTCATTGTAGAGCTCGATTATCTCTTTTTAATTTGTGATTTAATAGATTTACCAAAAAATTTAAAAAACTCACTATCAGGTGATAAAACTAAAGATGTTTCTCCACCTATAAGTGCTTTTTCGTATGCTTGCATTGCTCGATAAAAAGCAAAAAACTGTGGGTCTCGTCCAAAAGCGTCAGCAAATATTTTATTTCTTCGACCATCACCTTCACCTTTCATGATCTCAGATTTTTTATTTGCCTCGGCTAATATTACTGTAACATCTTTATCGGCAGTTGATCTTATTTTTTGTGCAATTTCCGCACCTTGGGCTCTGAACTCTTTTGCTTCTCTTTCCCTCTCGGTTTGCATTCTTTTATAAATGGCTTCACTGTTAGCTGGAGGAAGGTCAGCACGTTTAATTCTTACATCAACAATTTCAATACCAAAATTTTTAGCTTCATTGTTAACGTCATTTTGAATAATCGCCATTTGTTTAGCTCTGTCTGTAGATAATAAGGTTGCTAATTCCTGTGTTCCAAGAACACCTCTTATTCTTGAATTAATAATTGTTGATAATCTAGATCTAGCGACTCTTTCATTGCCAACTGAAATATAGAATTTAAGAGGATCTACTATTTTAAATCTTGCTATCGCATCTACTATAAGTCTTTTTTGATCAGCAGCAATCACCTCTTCCGGAGCATTATCTAAATTTAATATTCGTCTATCTAAGAAAACGACATTTTGAATAAACGGCAGTTTGAAATTAAGGCCTGCTTTGGTAACAATCTTTTTTGGATCACCAAACTGCAACACTATTGCCTGGCTTATTTCCTGAACTATAAATAAAGATTGAAATAATACCACTAAAATAACTACCAAGCCTGGAATTAAAATTTTACTTTTCATTAGTTGTTACTCCCAGATTTTTTTAGTTCAGGTAAAGGCAAATAAGGTACTACCCCTGAGCCAGACTCTTTATCTATTATGACTTTATCAATATCGGCTAAAACTTTTTCCATTGTCTCAAGGTACATTCTTTCTTGGGTTACTTGTTTTGCATTTTTATATTCGTTATAAATTGCTAAAAATCTGCTCGCTTCACCTTCAGCTTTAGCTACGACCTCTTTTTTGTAAGCTTCCGCTTGTTGTAAAACTTGTTCAGCTTCTCCTCGAGCTCTTGGTATCACATCGTTAGCATAAGCTTCTGCTTCATTTTTAGATCTCTCTCTATCTGCTCTCGCCGCTTGAACATCTCTAAAAGCATCAATTACTTGAGCAGGTGGATCGGCTTGTTGTGTCTGAACTTGTGTTATCTGAATACCTGAATTGTATTCATCTAAAATTTGTTGTGTAATCTCCTGAACTTCGACCTCAATATTTGATCTTCCTTCTGTTAAAATGGTTTGAATTTCATTTTTTGCAATTACTTCCCTCATGGCTGTTTCTGATGTTGCTTTAACTGTTTCAATTGGGCTTTGTATATTAAATAAAAATTTTCCAGCGTCTTTAATTACCCAGAAGACTGAGTAATTAATATCAACTATATTCTCATCTCCTGTTAACATTAAACTTTCTTCAGGCACGTTTCCAACTCCTGAGGATCTGCCAGTGTCACTCGCTGGTCTAAAGCCTACATCAACTCTGTTAACTTTTGTAACCTTTGGAGTTAACACTCGTTCAAACGGTATTGGAAAATGATAATGTAATCCAGGTTGTGTTGTGTTCACAAATTTACCAAACCTTAAAACTACTCCTTGTTCGTCAGGTAATACTCTATAAAGTCCACTTCCAATATAAAGTACAAGAAGAATTAAAAAACCAACGACAAAAGGTTTCGAACCTCCTGATTTTCCGCCAGAGAATTTATTAATGGTTTTTTGAAAATTTTTGATTATGTCGTCTAAATTTGGAGGTTCTCTTCTAGTTCCAGAACCATTACCATTAGCTCCACCTCCAGGCGGTGGTGATCCCCATGGGGACTGATTTTTCAAGATTTTGTCTTTAAAACTCATTGTACTTTATATAGTGACTTTTAACCCAAAAACAAGTTAAGAAGGAGCGCTAAAATGTCTAAATTTAATAATTATAAATTATGAGCCAAAAACCACCACCAAAAAAATTCGTCAAAAATCCAATAAATGGTACGAAGCACACAATATTAGTCTCAAGCGCTAAGGGAGGTGTTGGAAAGTCAACTGTCGCAGTTAATTTAGCTTTTGCAATGAAAAATTTAGGATTAAAAATTGGAATTTTAGATGCAGATGTTTATGGTCCTTCATTACCTAAACTGCTTAATTTAAAAGAAAAACCACAAAGTAAAGACGGTAAAGCTTTAATTCCGGTAGAAAAATTTGAAGTACAATGTATGTCGATGGGCCTTTTAGTAGATGAACAAACACCAATGATATGGAGAGGGCCTATGGTAATAAGTGCTTTAAAAACTATGACGCAAAAAGTTTTGTGGAAAGATAGAGATATAATAATTATCGATATGCCGCCAGGCACTGGTGATACCCAGTTAACATTTGCTCAAGAGGTAAAAGTTGATGGAGCAGTTATTGTATCAACACCACAAGACCTCGCTTTGTTAGATGTGAAAAGAGGAATTCAAATGTTTGATAAAACTGGAGTTAAAATTTTAGGTCTAATTGATAATATGAGTTATTTTAAAGCAGATGATGGAAAAGATTATAAAATTTTTGGTGAAGGCGGCGTAAAAAAAACTGCTGAAGATTTTAATAAGGAATTTTTAGGTTATATCCCGTTACACCAAGATTTAAATAAATCTGCAAATACTGGAGTTCCTTTGACTTATTCTGACCCGAACCATGAAGTTTCAAAAATTTTTAAAAATATAGCAGAGAAAATTAAACAAGCTTTTCAGTAAATCCAAAAGAGTTCATTAATTCATTCCATTCTCTTTTGGAAAGTCCTGAGTCTTCTATGCTACACTTTTCACCTTTAATCATTTTTTGAATAACTTTTTTTCCTTTAGCTGATACATGAACTGCTCCTACCCTGTAATCAAGAAAAGCTGAATGAGTAATTGGAACCCATTTTTTTACTGTTTCAAGCATTGTTTCTGCATAAACTCTAATTTCATATTGTGCATGACTGTCCGCTCTTAAAAATAAGAAATTTAAAAGGTTTAATAGATCCGTTTTCCAATACCATTGAGTATATGAATTGAGTGTGAGATTCATTCTTGCAAGTTCTCTTGCCAGACCAGCTTTGTTTTTATCAATTACACTTCCATCAAATCTTTCGTTAAGCATTGTTTCATAGTTGTCGTAAGTTCTTGTGGCGTCATCTTTTAAAATTTTTAGTACTTCATCAGCTTGATCCCCGGTTATTAGATCCCCCCTGCCTTGCCTGTTAATCGTCGATTGAGCCGACAATTGTTCTTTAGCTGGAATATAAAATTCTTTGTCTAAAATTGAATATCTTGCTGAGTACTCGTTCACATTTGCAGTTCTATGTCTTATCCATTGACGAGCAATAAATATTGGAAGTTTAACATGATATTTAATTTCACACATTTCAAAAGGAGTTGAATGCCAATGCCTCATCAAGTATTTTATTAAACCTTCATCGGTTGAAACTTTTTTTGTACCTTTGCCATAAGAAACTCTTGCAGATTGAACTATTGACGTATCATCTCCCATATAGTCTACAACCCTAACAAATCCGTGATCTAAAACTGGTAATACTTCATAAAGAATTTTTTCCAATTCATGAGATGTTACTCTTTTTGTTTGGTTTTTTTGGGACTGTTGATCTGCAATTTCTTGCTTTTGTTCAGGTGTTAATTTCATTTTGAATAAACTTATTGAATCTATTTAAAAGAGTTTTATATTATTAGCGTTGGTTTTCCAACTATGACGATAAAC
>TARA_B100000963_G_scaffold158059_1_pt1 | contig 16790 bp, 17 predicted proteins | sample TARA_B100000963 | Tara Oceans TARA_B100000963 (sample SAMEA2622097) | marine metagenome | biome: marine biome (ENVO:00000447); feature: surface water layer (ENVO:00002042); material: "saline water (ENVO:00002010), including plankton (ENVO:xxxxxxxx)" | depth 5 m | reverse complement strand
TTCTTTAACATTTGAAAACAATAATGGGAATGCTAGATTTTCATCAATGAGCGGAGCATTTAGTTCACTTGGTGGAAATTTATCAGCAATTTCAATTAATCCTGCATCAAGTAGTGTTTTTGAATTGTCAAGACTAGGTTTTTCTATGAATGGTGATAATAAAGATGTTAAATCTAGTTTTTCCAACACTTCATCCTCGGTTAATGCAAATTATTTTAATTTTCAAGGTGGTATTGTCTATGTATTTAAGAATTACGGTGAGGGTAAGTTTAGAAAATTCTCTTTTGGAATAAATAATCAAAATACAAACGATTATAATTTCGATCAACTAATTAAAGGAAAATCTAGTTTTTCAGTTGACAGCTTCTTTCTCAACAACTCAATAGGTTATAACGTAAACGATGTTTCTGTGGGTTCGAATGAGACAATCAATGGAGTATACAGATGGCTTGGACAAAACTATGGATATTCATCTCAACAAGCATTTTTAGGGTTTCAATCATACTTGTTGGATTATGATAATCAAAACAATTCGTTTTATTCAATTGCTAAATATAATGATGGTTTAGATATTAATAATTTTTACTATAGCCAAGGAAGAAAAAACAAATCAAGTATAAATCTAGCAGCTCAATATGGCGAAAACTTTTATTTTGGAATAAATTTTAATATTTATGAGCTCTACAGTAAAAAAAGCTTTAGGCATTTAGAAAATAACTTTGACAATGATTCAGCGATTACTTTAATCGACTTTCGAAACGAATTATTAACTAGAGGCAAAGGTTTTTCTGTTCAATTAGGAATGATTTACAAATTACAATCATTCAGACTTGGAGTTAGCTACAATTCTCCCACAAGTTTTGATATTGAGGAGGAATTAACACAATCCCTTGAGACAAATTCAGTCGATCTTGATGGCAATAATTATGTTGATATAGTAGATCCTGACATTATAAATATTTATGATTATAAGTTTGTATCACCTTCTAAACTAATATTTGGAGCCAGTAATATTTTTGCTAACATGTTCATAATCAGCATAGATATTCAATCAAATAATTACAGAAATGGAAATTTTAAAAGTGATTATGGAGACTCGTATGCTAGCCTCAATAGAACCATTAGTGAAAATCTACAAAACACACTAGATTTTTCAATAGGATCTGAACTTCGATTGAATAGCATTAGTTTAAGAGCTGGGTTTAAAAAATTAGAAAACCCCTACAAAGTATCAAGTAATTATTTTACTTCAACATCACTAGGTTTGGGTTATGATTTTGGCTCCTCAACACTTGATTTAGGTCTTCAATTAATTGAAAAACAATACAATTATCAGTTTTTTGATACAGGATTTACAGAAACAGCTCAGATCCAAAACAATAATTTTAGAACAACTTTAACATATAATATTATCTTCTAAATCAATTTTTTATCTTTGCAACCTGAATAAATATATGAAGTACAATAAATTCCTTGAAGATCTAGAACTAATTGACTCAGATCACAAAAACTTTTCGATTGAAACTCCACTCAGAGATGATGCCTTCGAAATCAATGACGATGAAAAAATTAAAATTATTGAGAAAAATGTTGGTGAAATTCTTCACACATTAGGAATGGATATGACTGATGATAGCCTCAAAGGTACACCACTTAGAGTAGCTAAAGCATATGTTAAGGAACTTTTTGGTGGTTTGAATCCAAAAAACCTTCCAAAAGGGTCAACATTTGAAAACAAATACAAGTATGAGGAGATGTTGGTTGAAAAAAACATTACTGTTTTCTCAACCTGTGAACATCATTTATTACCGATTTATGGAAAAGCCCACGTAGCGTACTTTTCAAACGGAAATGTAATAGGACTTTCGAAAATGAATAGAATAGTTGATTACTACGCAAGACGACCCCAAGTTCAAGAAAGATTAAATATTCAAATAGTAAGAAAATTACAGGAATTTTTAAATACTGAAGACGTTGCGTGTGTTATAGATGCTAAGCACATGTGTGTAAACTCAAGAGGAATCAGACATATAGATTGTAGCACTGTTACGGGTGAATTTGGAGGGAAATTTAAAGACAAACTAATAAAAAGAGAATTTTTGGACTATATTCGTAACGATAGTTAAAACGGATGTCAATTTCACACAAAAGTTTAAAAATATACAACTCATTATCATCCAAAAAAGAAGATTTTAATACAATTAATCCGTTAAAAGTTGGAATGTATGTATGTGGTCCAACTGTTTACAACAAGGTTCATCTCGGAAATTGTAGAACATTCATATCATTCGACTTAATTGTTAGGTTTTTAAAGCACGTAGGGTATGATGTGCGTTATGTTAGAAATATAACAGATGTTGGACATCTTGAGGAAAGTGAAGAAGATAAAATTCAAAAAAGAGCAAAGATTGAAAATATTGAACCAATGGAAGTTGTCCAAAAGTATACAAACAATTTTAGAGATGTGTTGAATAAATTTAATTTGACACCTCCTAACATTGAGCCAACAGCAACAGGACATATCTTGGAACAAATTGAAATGATTGAAATGATCATAGAAAATGGATTCGCGTACGAAAAAAACGGCTCAGTATATTTTGACTTAATGAAGTTTTCTGAAAAATTCAAGTATGGAAAACTTAGTAACAGAAATTTAGATGATATAATTAATGAATCACGTGAACTCTTTGGATCTGATGAAAAAAAGAATCCTCAAGACTTTGCACTCTGGAAGAATGCCACTTCATCACACATTATGAAATGGAAATCACCATGGGGCTATGGTTTCCCTGGATGGCATATTGAATGTTCTGCCATGAGTCACAAATATTTAGGAAAAAAGTTTGATATTCACGGAGGAGGAATGGATTTAAAATTTCCACACCATGATTGTGAAATAGCACAGTCTGAAGCAGTGTACAATCAAAACCCTGCAAACTTTTGGGTACATACTAATATGCTAACCCTGAATGGAAAAAAAATGTCAAAATCATCAGAAAATTTCATCCTACCTGAAAATTTATTTAATGGCAACAGTGAATTGATTGAAAAAGGGTTTGAACCAATGGTTGTTAAGTTTTTGATGTACCAAGCACATTACAGAAATACCCTAGACCTATCAAATGAATCATTGTTAGCAGCTGAGAAAGGATATAAAAAACTCATGCAAAGCTTCTTTGATATTGATAATTTGCATCCATCAAATAATGAAAATATTGAATATGAATCAATAATTAAAAAATGTTATGATGCTATGTTGGATGATTTTAATTCTCCTAAATTAATTTCACATTTATTTGAAATTTCTAGAATAATTGAGAATGTAAAAAAGAAAAAGGATTTTATATCCACAAAATCAATAAATGAACTGAAAAATTACATGCAGGTATTTCTAGTTGATATTCTAGGTTTTTCAATTGACGGTAATGAAAACGAAAAAATTGAAGAAAGCAATAAATTGATTAGTACAATTTTGGAAATTAGAGATTTTAGCAGAAAGAATAAAAACTACGAAATGTCTGATTTAATTAGAGAAAAATTAAATTCCTTGGGCATAAAAATTGAGGATAATTAAATGAAAAGAGTTTTAATTTTTCCTCTAATAAAATTTATTAGGTTATATCAAATTCTGATATCACCATACCTGGGAAGTAATTGTAAGTTTTCACCTTCATGTTCCAATTATTCCATAGAGGCATTGAAAAAATACGGGCTGGTCAAAGGGTTATATTTAGCTTCAATTCGAATTTTGAAATGCAACCCTTGGAATAAAAATTGTGGATTCGACCCTGTTCCTTAATAGACTATATTTGAATAATATGGATAAATTAATTTTTGAACATGATTTAAGCGAGTCTATTATCAGCTTTGGACCAGTAACAATTTATTGGTACAGCCTCATGTTTTTGTTAGCTTTTTTAGCTGGATATAAGCTAATGGAAAAAATTTATATCAAGGAAAATAAAGATCTGAAACTATTGGATCCTTTTCTTGTCCACATGGTTCTTGGTACTCTAATAGGGGCAAGACTTGGTGAGGTTTTTTTTTACAACTGGGAATATTTTCAAAATAATTTATTAGAAATATTTTTACCCATTAAAATCGATGAAAACGGTTGGAATTTTGTTGGATACAGAGGTCTATCTAGTCATGGTGCTACAATTGGAATCATTTTATCAATAATTCTTTACAAAATAAAATATAAATATGAGTCTGTATTATGGATTTTTGATAGGCTTGTAATTGCTGTTGCATTTGGAGGAATGTTAGTTAGAATAGGTAATTTTTTTAATTCTGAAATTGTTGGCAACTATACAAATTCAAATTTTGGAGTTATTTTTTTGAATAGATCTGAGACATTGCCCCGACATCCTGCCCAACTTTATGAGTCATTCGGTTATTTAATTCTTTTCATAATTTTATACACACTGTATCACAAAACAAAACTTCGGGATAAAAAAGGTTTCTTTTTTGGCTTTTTCTTAATCTTCTTATTTGGGGTAAGATTCGTAGTAGAATATGTAAAAGAAAGTCAAGGAGGTATAGAAAATTATCTTGGGTTACTCACTACAGGTCAGTGGCTGAGTATACCTTTTATGTTAATTGGACTAATAATACTTTTGAGAAGTAATTTAAAAAAGGTTTGAAAAAAATTATATGGCTAGAGGTTTAAATCGACTGATATTAAGTTTATTCTTTATGTTTTTGGGTCCAACAATTGTATTCTCTGCTTTTAAAAACGAAGGCCACGAGTTTTATTATTTTGTTTTAATTTTAGGGACGATTTTTTGCTTAATGGCAGTATATTTACTCTACTCAGGTATAATGACAATTGTAAAAAGCTTATCTGATGAAGAAAACAATAATTTTCAAGGATGATTAAAGTCAGATTTCCAGATGGCAATGAATTAAGTTATGATGATGGAATAACACCATTTGAAATTGCCGAAAAAATTAGTCCTTCTCTGGCAAGAGATATTTTGAGTGTAGAATATAATGATGAAATTATTGAAACTAAAACAAAACTTTTTATTGATGGCAACATAAAATTTCTTAAATGGAATGACAAACAAGGGAAAAAGGCTTTTTGGCATTCAACAGCACACCTACTTGCACAGGTAATACTCGATTTATATCCTAATTCAAAATTAACTATTGGACCTCCCATTGAAAATGGTTTTTATTATGATGTAGATTTTCAAAACTCTACATTTTCTGAAAATGATTTTTCTAAAATTGAAAATAAAATGATTGAGGAGGCCAGAAAGGATCATTGTTTCGAAATGAGAGAAATTTCAAATTCTGATGCGCTAAGTTATTACGAGAAACAGAAAAATGAATATAAGTGCGAATTAATAAAAGGTCTCGGTAATGAAAAAATAACTTTTTGTGATCATGCTAATTTTACTGATTTATGTAAAGGAGGTCATATACCATCAACAAAATTTATAAAGAGTGTCAAACTATTAAATACTGCCGGTGCATACTGGAGAGGTGATGAAAATAATAAACAACTAACTAGAATTTATGGAATAAGCTTTCCAAAAGAAAAATTATTAAAGGAATATCTTCAGTTATTACAGGAGGCAAAAAAGAGAGATCACAGACTTTTAGGAAAACAATTAGGTTTATTCACATTTTCAAAAAATGTTGGTTTGGGACTTCCACTGTGGTTACCTGAAGGAACTGAGCTTAGATCCCGACTGGAGGGATTTTTAAAAGATGCACAAAAAAAAGCGGGTTATGAAATGGTTATCACCCCTCACATCGGTAATAAAAAATTATATGTTCAATCTGGACATTATGATAAGTATGGGGAGAGCACATTTTTTCCAATCAAAACTCCCAAAGAAGATGAAGAGTTTTTATTAAAACCGATGAACTGTCCACATCATTGTGAAATTTACAGTTCTAGAAAATGGAGTTATAAAGACCTACCAGTTAGGTATGCAGAGTTTGGAACAGTATATCGTTATGAACAAAGTGGAGAATTACATGGACTGACTAGAGTAAGGGGATTTACCCAGGATGATGCACATATTTTCTGCACTCAAGATCAATTATTAGATGAATTTACTAAAGTAATTGATCTGGTTCTTTATGTATTTAAATCACTTGGTTTTGATGAATTTACTGCCCAAATCTCACTGAGAGATGTAGAAAATACGGATAAGTATATAGGTTCTGACGAAGTTTGGAATCTTGCTGAAAATGCTATACTTGAAGCTGCAAAATCGAAAAATCTTAATTATAGAACTGAATATGGTGAGGCGGCATTTTATGGTCCCAAACTCGATTTTATGGTTAAAGATGCTTTAAATAGAGAATGGCAACTAGGTACAATTCAAGTTGATTATAACTTACCAGAAAGGTTTGACCTTACTTTTAAAAATAAAAATAATGAAGATGAAAGACCAGTTATGATTCACAGAGCACCCTTTGGCAGCCTGGAAAGATTTATTGCTATATTAATTGAACATACTGCTGGTGTTTTTCCTCTTTGGCTATCAACAAATCAAATAACCCTGATATCTGTAGGTGAAAAGCATCGAAATTACACAGAAAAAGTTTTAAATTTATTAGAAAAAGACGAAATTCGCGCATCTGCTGATTTTAGAAATGAAACAGTTAGTAAAAAAATTCTTGAAGCAGAGAAGAAAAAAACTCATATAATGGGTATTATAGGTGATAAAGAAATAGAAAAAAATGAAGTGACCATCAGGTTGCGAGGAGGTAACTTAGTCGGTAGCTTCAAGCTCGACACCCTTTCAGCTTACATTTCAAAAAAAATAAATGAATCACGAGAAATTAACTTAAATATATAGCCATAGCACTAAGAAGAAAAAGAGGGAGAAGACCCGGAAGAATAATAAAAAAAAATCCTCACAAAATAAACAGTGAGATTACAGCACAAGAAGTCAGGTTAGTGGGTGATAATGTTGATGTAGGAATATATTCAGTAAGTGAAGCTCTTTTAATCGCTAAGAAGTTAGAAACAGATTTAGTTGAAATATCTCCAAAGGCTCTTCCACCTGTATGTAAGGCTATGGATTACAAGAAATTTTTATATGAGCAAAAGAAAAGAGATAAATATCTAAAAGCAAAAACTCAAAAAGTCGTTGTTAAAGAGATTAGATTTGGTCCTCAAACAGACATACATGATTATGAGTTTAAGAAAAAACATGCGATAAAGTTTTTGGAAGATGGTGCTAAGCTTAAAGCATTTGTTTTTTTCAAGGGAAGATCCATTATTTTTAAAGAGCAAGGACAAATTTTATTATTGAAATTAGCTCAAGAGTTAGAAGAATATGGAAAAGTTGAGCAATTACCCGTGCTTGAAGGAAAAAAAATGATTATGTTTGTGAGCCCAAAAAAAGTAAAGAAATAGTAAATGAGCAAAATGAAAACTAAATCTAGTGCCAAAAAAAGGTTCAAAGTAACTGGAAGTGGTAAGATTAAAAGAAAGCATGCTTTTAAAAATCATATTTTAACTAAAAAATCCAAGAAAAGAAAATTAAAACTTACTCACGATGGCTTGGTTAGTGATAGTGATTTAAACAATATAAAAAAACAACTCAGACTAAAATAAATATAGTTTAACCAGACAAAAGGTTTAAGTTTTGTTAAAACACCTCAGTCAAAAAAAATATAATATATGGCAAGATCGGTAAACTCAGTTGCATCCAGAAATAGAAGAAAAAAAATTCTTAAAGAAGCCAAGGGGTATTTTGGCAGAAGAAAAAATGTTTATACAGTAGCTAAAAATGCTGTAGAAAAAGCATTGACTTATGCCTACAGAGATCGAAGGAACAAAAAAAGAAGTTTCAGATCATTGTGGATTCTTAGAATTAATGCTGCTGCACGACAAAATGGATTATCCTACTCTGAATTAATTCACAAATTAAAAGAAAATAAAATAGATATTAACAGAAAGGTTTTAGCTGACATGGCTATGAATGATTTTGATAAATTTTCTAATTTGATTAAGAGTTTAAAATAAATCTTCCTCTTCATCTGACCTGTATGATCCACTTTCAAACGCTTGGTCAGGATTTACTTTTTTATCTGAATTAATTTTTGACTGATATTCAAAAGGATTTTCAAAAGCTGAAAGATTTTCAAATTTCCCAAGAGAATTAATAAACTTAAGTTTTATAGAACTCAGACCACCATTTCGGTGTTTAGCAACAATAAATTCTGCTTGACCAAGCGCTGGAGACCGTTCCTCATCATCCCATTCATCAATTTTATAATACTCAGGTCTATACAAAAATGAAACAATATCTGCATCTTGCTCTATGGCCCCTGATTCTCTCAAATCAGACAATATAGGTCGTTTTGTACCGCCTCTTAATTCAACTGCTCGTGACAATTGTGAAAGAGCTATAATTGGAATATCAAGTTCTTTAGCTAGTGCTTTTAGATTTCTTGAAATTGTTGATATTTCTTGCTCACGATTTCCCGATTTCTGACTTGAACCCAAAGTCATTAGCTGAAGGTAGTCCACAACTATTAATTTAATACCATATTGAGAAGATAATCTTCTAGCTTTGGCCCTGAGCTCAAAAATTGACAAAGATGGGGTATCATCAATATAAAGTGGTGCATTTTCAAGATTGGTAACTTTTACATTTAATAATTCCCACTCAAACTTTTCCAATTTACCCGTTCTTAATTTTTCGGAGTTAAGGCCCGTTTCTGATGATATTAATCGGGTGATCAATTGAATTGCGGACATTTCAAGAGAAAAAAAGGCTACAGGAATATTGTTTTCAACAGTAATATTTCTAGCCATTGACAATGTAAATGCAGTTTTACCCATTCCAGGTCTGGCTGCAACAATTATTAAATCACTGGGTTGCCATCCTGAGGTTAATCTATCAATTTCTCCAAATCCAGAAGCTATTCCACTTAAACCTTCTTTTTTGGAAATTTCTTCAATTTTTTTCTTGGCCGCTAATACTAAATCTTCAGCTGACTGAGTATTTTTTTTCAAATTTCGTTGTGAGATATCATAGATTTTGGACTCAGCTTTATCAAGCAAATCAAAAACATCAGAAGTTTCATCATATGAATCTTCAATAATATCGTTAGAAATGGAAATAAGCTTTCTTTGAATAAATTTCTGTAATATAATTCTAGAGTGAAATTCTATATGAGCTGAGGATGATACTTTTTGGGATAATTCTATTAAATAATAGTCCCCCCCCACTGAATTTAAATTTCCATCTTTTTTTAGCTGAAAAGAAACGGTCTTTATGTCAATAGGTTCTTGTTTTTCGAATAGAGAAATAATTGCATTAAAAATTAGTTGGTGACTTTCTTTGTAGAAAGCCTCAGGTTGGAGAATGTCAATAACTTCATCAACACCTTTTTTATCAATCATCATTGCTCCTAATACAACTTCCTCTAAATCTATTGCTTGTGGGGGGAGCTTACCTTTCTGCAACGAAAAAACTGACGCTTTTTCACCATATTGATCCACATTAATATTAGAAACTCTTTTCATACTTCTAACATAGAAAAATTAAAAATGAAATTTTAAATATTAAACCAAAATAAACGAACAGGCTTTTGTTGATAATTATTTAAAAATTGTTAATAGAGAAAAGTTAATCTGTGAATACGCCCATTTCAGTAAATCTTGACATTCTATTTTCAAGTAATTTAGAAATACTTTGCTTCTTTAGGCTAGAAAATGTATTCAATATTTCCTTTTTTAGTGAAGTATATATTTTTTCTGGATTTTGATGCGCTCCACCTAGAGGTTCTTTTATTATCTTATCGATTAGTTTATTTTTTTTCATGTCTTCAGGTGTCAACTTTAATGCTTCAGCGGCTTGTTCTTTATGATCCCAGCTTCTCCATAAAATTGAAGAACATGATTCTGGGGAAATTACAGAGTACCATGTGTTTTCTAACATCATAATTTTATCACCTACTCCGATTCCCAAAGCACCACCTGAGGCCCCTTCCCCAATTACAACTACAATAATTTGAGTTCTTATTTTAAACATTTCGTAAAGATTTCTTGCTATGGCTTCAGCTTGTCCTTTTTCTTCTGCTTCAATTCCAGGATAAGCTCCGGGAGTGTCAATCAGAGCAACGATAGGTATAGAAAATTTTTCAGCTAACTTCATCAATCTCAGTGCTTTTCTATAGCCCTCTGGATTTGCCATTCCAAAGTTTCTATATTGTCTGCTCTTAATATTATTACCTTTTTGCTGGCCAACAAACATAAAGCTTTGATTATCTAATTTGCCAAGACCACCAATCATGGCTTTATCATCTGAAATATTTCTATCACCATGAAGTTCTAAAAAATTATCATTAGTCATATTAACCAAGTAATCAAGTGTATAAGGCCTAGACGGATGTCTAGAAAGCTGGACTTTCTGCCAAGCAGTCAATGAACCATAAATTTCTTTTTTCTTTAGAATCAACTTTGATTTGATTTCCTGCAATGTATCTTTAATATCAACTTTACCCTCAATCCCTAACTTTTTACAACTTTCTAATTGGTCGTTTAAATCTTTTAAAGGCAACTCAAAATCTAAATATTCCATAAAGATAAATATACATTAAGAAACTTTATTTTAATGATAACTTAACAATATATGCTGTAACAAATGCAAAAATTATATTCGGAATCCAGGCTCCAAGATATGGATTTAAATTTGACTCTGTTACTAAGACTGAAAAAAACTTATCAAAGAAAACAAAAACGAAAGCCACTGATATTCCAAGTGCTAAATTTAAACCAATTCCTCCTCTTTTTTTAAAGGATGCTACTGCCACTGCTAAAATAGTTAAAATGATAACAGAGATTGGAATGGTAATCCTTTTATTCTTTTCCAATATGTGACTATTCAAAAGTGGAGATCCACTTTTTCTTTCAATTTCAATATACCTATTTAGTTCAAAGAAATTTAATGTCTTTGCCTGATAATTTATAATTTCTAAATCTGTAATTTTGAAATTCATTACTGTGTCAAAAATCCGTTTACTTTCGATTTGCTCAGCTTGATTTTTAAATGTTCTTTTAAAATAATCTGTAAGTCTAAATAAACTGTCTTTTTCAATCCACCTAATGTTTCTTGCAAGTATTTTTTCCTCCAGTCTATTCCCATCAAACTTTTCGACAGAAAAATTATAAGCTTGGTTTCTTGTTTTGTTGTATGAACTAACATACAAAAATTCATCTTTAGATATTTGTTTGTACACAGATTGAAGAGAATTGCTTTTATTTTTTTTACTCAAATATTTATTTTGAAAAATTGTAAAACTTTTATTTTTTTCTGGAATTATAAACATTCCAGAGAAAAGAGATAAAATCGCAATAAAAATTGACGTGAGAATGAATGGATATAAATATCTTTTGAAAGAAAAACCAGAGCTTAATATTGCAACAACTTCAGAATTCGTTGACAATTTGGAGGTAAACCAAATTACAGCCAAAAAAACAAAAATTGGAAATAAAAAATAGCCATAATACCAAATAAAATCTATGTAGTAATTAAAAACTTCGTTAAAACCTAAGTCATGCTCTTTGAACTTATCAATTTTTTCAGAAACATCAACCAGTATTCCTATTGGAATAAAAAGAAGAAACATAAAAAAAAATGACTTCAAAAACTGTTTGATTATGTATTGGTCAAGAATCTTCATTATAATTTATTGTCCAGTTTTTTTACCATAATATTTTTCCAATCATCAAAATCTCCATTTAAAATTTTTTCTTTTGTTTTTTTTATAAGCCAACTATAAAAACCTAAATTATGTATTGTAGCAATTTGTTTTCCCAAATTTTCATTGATTGAAAAAAGATGACGTAAATATGCTTTTGAGTACTTACTATCAACAAAGGTCAATCCATTGTTGTCAATTTGAGAAAAATCACTCTTCCATTTTTCATTTTTAATGTTAATTTTTCCCTCGGATGTGAAAAGCATTCCATTTCTAGCATTTCTTGTTGGCATTACACAATCAAACATATCAACACCCAAAGATATGTTTTCCAAAATATTTGTTGGTGTTCCAACACCCATTAAGTATCGTGGTTTAGTTTCAGGAAGTCTAGCACAGACCATTTCACACATTTCATACATTAAATCGTGAGGTTCTCCCACTGAAAGGCCACCAATTGCATTTCCTGGTAGGTCCATTGATGAAATAAAATCTGCAGATTCACGTCGCAAATCTGCGTATACACTACCCTGTACAATTGGGAATAAAGACTGTTCTCTTAAATTATTATTTTCACCCTCTTTAAATTCTTTAATACATCTTTGAAGCCACCTGTGTGTTAGATTCATTGATTTTCTAGCATAGTTTTTTTCACAAGGATATGGGGTACACTCATCAAATGCCATTATTATGTCTGCACCAATGCTTTTTTGAATTTGAATTGCTTTTTCGGGGCTAAAAAAATGGTAAGAGCCATCAATATGAGATTTAAATTTAACACCATCCTCCTCAATTTTTCTATTATCTGAAAGGGAATAAACTTGATATCCTCCGCTGTCTGTCAAGACGTTTCTATCCCATGACATAAAATTGTGAATACCCCCAGAATTTTTTATTATATCATGTCCAGGACGAAGATACAGGTGATATGTATTTGCAAGTATTATTTGTGGATCAGATGCATCAACCAAATCTTTTCCATGTAAACCTTTTATTGCTGCTGAGGTTGCTACAGGCATAAAAATTGGGGTTTCGATTTTTCGACCATTCAAGGTGATTTCCGCTATCCTAGCTCTGGTTTTTGTATCTTTTTTTATAATTTTAAAATGCACTTTTCAAATATATTAATATATAATATCACAAAAGTTAATAAGTTTGATAAAGATTTGCTTTTTACAAATTATAGTTCAGTATTTTAACATTATGACAAGTAGTCAAAAATTAGTTTTTCAAATCAGAAGAGATATAGTTAGAATGGTACACTCAAACAACTCAGGTCACCCAGGTGGATCACTAGGTTGTACAGAGTTTTTTGTTGTTTTATTCTTTGAAATAATGAAAAGAAAAAGTGAATTTGAAATGAATGGTTTTGATGAAGATCTTTTTTTCTTATCAAATGGTCATATTTCACCAGTCTTCTACAGTACATTAGCTAGAGCTGGGTACTTTCCAGCTAAAGAACTGTCAACCTTCAGAAACATTGATTCTAGATTACAGGGGCATCCAACAACTCATGAAGGACTGCCAGGTGTTCGAATAGCTAGTGGTTCTCTTGGGCAGGGTATGTCTGTCGCTATTGGTGCGGCACTGTCAAAAAAAATGAATGGAGAAAAAAATATAATATATAGCCTTCATGGTGACGGTGAGTTACAAGAGGGACAAAATTGGGAAGCTATAATGTATGCAGCTGCAAATAAAGTAGATAATTTGATTTGTACCATTGATAATAATAATAAACAAATTGATGGAGATATAAAAGACGTTTTAGATTTGGGTGATATTGAATCAAAATTCAAAAGTTTTGGTTGGTTAACAATTAATTTAGAAAATGGAAATAATTTGGATGATGTAAGGCAGGCACTAAAACATGCCAAAAATAAATGCTTCAATGGCAAGCCTATTGTTATAATCATGAAAACTGTAATGGGCAATGGTGTAGATTATATGATGGGAACACACAAATGGCACGGTGTAGCTCCAAATGATGAAGAACTTGAAATCGCTTTGAACCAAAACCCAGAAACACTAAAAGATTATTAAATAATGTTTGGATTTAAAAACTATGGAAATAATGACACGAGATCTGGATTTGGTGTAGGTTTAGTTGAGGCTGCATCAAAAAATAAAGATATTGTTGCTCTCTGTGCAGACTTGACTGGGTCATTAAAAATGAATGATTTTAAAAATCAATATCCAAACAGATTTTTTCAAATTGGAATTGCAGAAGCAAATATGATTGGGATTGCTGCAGGAATGACAATTGGAAAAAAAATTCCATATACAGGAACTTTTGCTAATTTTTCAACAGGAAGAGTATATGATCAAATAAGACAATCGGTTGCTTACTCCAATAAAAATGTTAAAATATGTGCCTCACACGCTGGTATCACACTTGGTGAGGATGGTGCTACTCATCAGATTTTGGAAGACATAGGAATGATGAAAATGCTTCCAGGAATGGTTGTTATTAATCCTTGTGATTTTAATCAAACAAAAGCAGCAACTATTGAAATATCGAAATACTATGGGCCAGTTTACCTTAGGTTTGGAAGGCCTAAGGTACCAAATTTTACACCTGAAAATCAAAATTTTAAGATTGGAAAAGGGATTAGATTAGTTGAAGGTAGTGATGTCACAATAGTTTGTACAGGTCATCTAGTTTGGCACGCAATTGAGTCTGCAGATCTATTAAAAAAGAAAGGAATTTCAGCAGAAGTTATTAATATTCATACCATAAAACCATTGGATGAAAAAATTATTCTAAAGTCTCTTGAAAAAACAGGTTGTGTTGTAAGTGCAGAAGAACACAACATCATCGGTGGATTAGGTGAGTCAGTATCATCTTTGGTTGTCAAAAACAAACTTGTTCCAATGGAGTTTGTTGGAGTTAATGACCAGTTTGGGGAATCTGGTAAACCATCTGATTTAATGAAAAAATATGGCTTATCAAAAGAATCTATTATTGAAAGCTGTGAAAAAGTTTTAAAAAGAAAATAATTTATTCGTTATCCAAATAATCAGGGATACCATCACCGTCAGTATCATCTGCAACCCCGTCACCATCAACGTCATACTCATCTTTTGTTAAGATACCATCATTGTCGTCATCAGGGTCCTGATAGTCAGGTATGGTATCAGAGTCTGTATCATCATTATCAAAATTACTATCTCCATCAAGATCTTCTAAAATTGTCAACACAGTATCATTATCATGGTCAGTTCTGTTTAGTGTCATCATTTGAATCTGAAAAATTAAAGGCGAATATTGGGGAATATTTGAAGTTCCTCCGTTATAATACCCCAAACCGGAGGGCATGATCACAAAGCCTATTCCAAAGTTGGTGAAATTGTAAGTCCCATCTGAGTTTATATCGATATTGCCTTTTTTTAAGAGAGGAACAAACTCTTGGAAACCACGAACAACATTCTTAGCCTGCAACCAAATTGGAGCATTTCTCTGATCAAATACATCTCTGTTAAGTAACATGCCTTTATACTTCACAAAAACTGAGTCTGCAACGGTTGGATTATTACCAATACCTTCTCTAATTATAACATAGTAAGCAGTATGTGGAAACAAATTACCTTCAGAATCTTTCACATCTATGTCAAAACTAGAAACTTGATCGTATATCGATATTTTATCAATGTTGTCACCTTTAATTGAGTCAATTATTAGTTCATGACCATCACTAGGTGCCAAATTTGAGAAGTCCTCATAGTTATAAAAATGGTTTTGCATAAAATCGATGATCGAGTCATTTTCAATTATGTGCTGCTCAGTATAATCATTAGCTGGAATTGAATCTACAGAACCATCATCATCTTTTTTACATGAAACAAAACAAAAAATTAAAACTATTGTTAGAGAAAAGTATTTGAGAATTTTCAAAGTAAATTTATATTTCAAATCTGCTGCAAGATACAATTTTCTTAATATTTTTGTTACAATGATTATGACTGTTTATGATATTAGATAACGATAAAATTTTGAGAATTTGTAACCGACTTTCTTGTCAAATTATTGAGGAGAGTGATGATTTGAATCATACAATTCTTGTTGGTATTAAAGAAAAGGGTTTTGAAATTGCTGAAATAATTAAAAAACAAATAACTCTTTTTTCAAAAAAAGACATAAAACTATATCCAATAACGATTCAAAAAGATATAGATGAAAAAAAAATATCGTTTGATAATAAAATTCCCAAAAATTATACTGTTTTTATAATCGACGATGTTTTAAATACTGGAAAAACACTATTTAAGTCCGTAAACTATTTTTTTAATATTGGTTGTGTAAATATTAAAACCATTGTCTTAATTGATAGAGATCATAAGAAATATCCAGTTAACGTTGACATAAAAGGTTTTTCATTATCAACTAACTATGAAGATACAGTGAAAGTGATATCTCAGGATAAAAAACTAAAGGCCATTCTTGTTTAGAATTCCGATAATTTTGTTGCATGCATCCATTTTGTTGTTTAAATCATATGTTACATGATATTTGGCCATATTGTAATAATTTGTTCTCTCCAACATGTGTTTTGAAACAAATTCAATCATTTTTTTTTCTGTTTTAATATCCTTGATCAGAGGACGTTTTGATTTTTTCTTAAATAATTTTTTTGACAACTGCTTAATATTTGGTCTCAAAAAAATGGTTAAATCTGTTTTTTTAGCAATTATTTGAATGTTATCAAAATAGCATGGAGTCCCCCCTCCCAATGACAAAACAAAAAGTTTTTTCTCACTAATAATGTTTTCAAGAACTGCTCTTTCTTTTTTTCTAAATTCAACTTCACCAAAATCATTAAAAATGTTCATCACAGTTCTATTGTATTTTTTTTCAATTAATTCATCAAGATCAAAAAAATTTATATTTAAAATTTTTGATATTTTTTTTCCTATACTTGTTTTACCTGAGCCCATATAACCCATCAGTATGAGTGGTTGGTTTATTTTTTTTAAAACAGCTTGTTGCATGAATGGCAAATTTAAAGGAAATTATCTTTGAAAAATGATATTATTGGTCCTATATTTGCAAGCGTTAAAATCAGACCTGGTAGCTCAGTTGGTAGAGCATCTCCCTTTTAAGGAGAGGG
>TARA_B100000963_G_scaffold354359_1_pt1 | contig 16792 bp, 18 predicted proteins | sample TARA_B100000963 | Tara Oceans TARA_B100000963 (sample SAMEA2622097) | marine metagenome | biome: marine biome (ENVO:00000447); feature: surface water layer (ENVO:00002042); material: "saline water (ENVO:00002010), including plankton (ENVO:xxxxxxxx)" | depth 5 m | reverse complement strand
TGCAAAAAGTAAGAAAATTTGCAAGAAGTTTAAAATGAATAAAAATTTGATTTGTTACACGTTAACGAGAAGCAAGAATAGTTTATGGATATCAAATCTTCATTTGATATTTATATAGAGATGTAAAGTCTTCAATTATTAAGTCTGGCGAATAACTAATCAAAGAGCTTTTAGACATAAAGCCACTTAAAACAGCACACGTTCGAACTCCAATTTTTTTCCCAGCATCAATATCATGACCAGTATCACCAATGAACCAATCTTTTTTTGTGAAATTAACATTGCTGCTTAGTAATGTATGAAATTTATCATTTTTTTGTTCAGTCACAAAAATATCCTCAAAATAATTCAATATAGATAGTTTTTTTAATTGTTTTTCTGTTTGCAAAATAGATTGTCTTGCAGTGCAAATGAAAAGATCATGATTTTCACATAAATTCTTTAATGCTTTATCTGCTTTTGGAATAAGGGTATCCATGTCCAAATAATAATCAGTTTCTATTTTAATCATCCACTCGTTTAAAAAATTTTTAATTTCTAATTCAGAAAAATCAAGCTCATCTTTAAGAATATCTTCATTTCTTTTACCCTGATGTTTTAAATTCCAATATGATATAAACTCAAAATTAGTTGCTTTGGTTAGATCAAGAAACAATTTATGAAGCCTTTTTTTTGAACATATTAAAGTTCCATCTAGATCAAATATTATTTTCATTCAAATTTAATATTTTTTTCTATAAAATCTTTTGAAGTCAATAATGGGTCTGTATCCATACCCCTCAACCACATTAATCCATCTTTTAATGGATTAATTAAGCCTTTTTTTATGTTAATGTCTTCATTGAAGGCTAATTTCTTAAAAATTTCTGGAAAATTTATACCAGCTTCAGTAAAAAATCTAACGGTTGTAAAAAATCTTGATATATTTATTTCGGTAGGATTTGGCATACCATTTTTATCATACGCCATATCAACACCAAAAATTCCATGAGGTTTATCACTTACAGCTAAGATCGATTTTTTTGCTACATCGGTAACCGTTTCATCAGAGTAAGTTATACCAACTTTTGTTACTCCGGTAACTCCAGATATTGCACGATTGCCATGAGTCCAACCCTCTCGAGCACGAGTTTGAGCAACTATCAACTCACCTTCATGCCAGATAGATAGCCAAGTAACTGTTTTGGGTTGAAGTATTTCAGCCGCGATATATTTACCCCATCCCTTATGATGATCAATCCATGATTTTGCAAAATTATAGTCATCTGTAGGCAAAGCTCCTTTACCTCCGCCTCCAATACCACTATCTCTGAGCCATATTTTTCCATTACTATTCACAAGCTCATCAAATGATCTCTTAAGATCATCTTTAGATAATATTTCAATATTTTTAGGAACTGTTATTCCAGCGCGTTTAAATGCTTCGTAAGATTTAAATTTATGAACACACTTGTCAATTACTGAATGATCTGGCATAAAGATTTTTGTTCCAGTTTCTAATATTTCATCTCGCATCAGTGAAGCATGATAAATCTCTGAATCATTTTGAAAATGTATTAGGTCAGGTTTTTCATGCTTTAAAATATGTAGAAGCCTTTCTTTGTAACCTTTAGAGCCAGCATATGGTAAATAATATTTTTTTTTGGCTTTTGAAAGAATGAGATCTGTTGGCTCGGAACACATACCAATTACATAATTGTCTGGATTTTTTTGCCAGGAAAAAATCACACCCTCTGTAGGTGCACCACCAGCTCCTGCAATTAGTAATTTTTTCATAAATAAAAATACAATATTATTTTAATACTGGAATCAAGAGAATAAAATATAATAATTTAAGTTCGTTGATCAATTATGAGCATACTACATATATCTCAGCAGAATGCTCAGGGAAATCTTTTCCAAGCTCAAAAAATCCCTGAATCATTTTTTCATCCCAGTTATTCTCAATTTGACCATTTGATAAAGGTTTAAAAAAAACACCCCCAATTTCATGAATTTCTAAACCACTTGCAATGACATCTTTTTTGAATGTTTCGTGGGTATAAACCCTTCTGTGTCCAACAGAAATATCTCTAGAATTGAGTTCACAAGGCTCTTTTAACAGACCCATTTTAACAGCAGCAAGTCTGTGAATTGAATTACCATTTGGAACACCTAAGAATATTCTTCCATCAGGGGCAAGCCATTTTTTTACTCTTTGCATAAGTGCTATAGGATCTTCTACATGCTCTAAGATATGTTCTAAAATTATCGTATCAAATAACTCATTTGGTTTAAAATCTTCAAAAAGTGAATGAATTTTAATCAAATTATCATGATCAGGAATTTCATTTAGCAGATGCATAGAACCCTCTACAATAGTTAACTTTTTAAAATCGTTTACAAGAAACTTTGTCATCTGACCATCTGCAGGTCCAAGTTCCAAACAACTATCTCCACGAAAATGATGATTATATGATTCGTAGCGGAATCTGATTAATTGTTTGTCAAAATTGAGTTGCTCATCTGTGTAAAAACTTGACACCGACTCAACATGTTTAGATTCTTGTTCACTCATTATGCATTCTCTAAATTAAAGATTTATTATACATTTACATGAAAAAATATGCTCAAAAAAAACGCTAATTTTAATAAAATATAAAATCTGCAAAATCAGGCATTGGAATTATAAGTTTCAAAACTAAAAACAAGCTTAGAAAACTTATATTTATCCACTCAAAACAATAATATTTTTATATTAGCTTACCTCTACGTCCAACATAAGAAATGCTAAACTGTTTATATAATAATAATTATTTAACTAATACAAATTATTATGTTTAAAAAAATTGAAATATGGATTCTGTATCTAGTGATACTTTTAAGCATTCTCTTTGCAATTGGTTTTGGTGTACTTGTTAGACAAGAAATAGAGGGCATTACAAAAGCAGGCAGTATTGATATATCTTTTTTATCTAAACCTGCTGCATATATTGCAAGACTTCCTGAGCAAGTATTAGTTGCAATATTAAAACCCAATCCTCTTAGGGTAAATGATCCCTGGGATGAAGATAGAGACTTTTATAACCAAAGTGGTTTTAATGGAACCCCGAACTCTACAAATTCTTATTTACTTCTTTCAAGATATGATGGCGATTTACAAGAGGGATTAGTTGAACTCATAGATTTAACTAATTTTAAAATTTTGCATACATGGAATCCTGATATAGATGCATACAATGATTTAGTAAAACAGGTTGATGAGTTTAAATATTTAGAAAGAGATTCCAATAATTTTAGATCAAAACAACATCATCCAAAATTGCTTAGAGATGGAGGTTTGTTGTTCCATGATTCCCTGGGATCTCCTTTAAGAAAAATTGATGCATGTTCTAAATTAATTTTTCAGAACACTCATGATATATTTCACCATTCTATAGAAACAGATATTGATAGTAATATTTGGGTGCCAAGTGACATATATCCCCAAAGCTTACCCATTGAGAAAGTTGGAAGTGAATTCGAAGACAATGCTGTTGTTAAATTATCTAATGACGGAGAAATTCTTTTTGAAAAATCTGTCTCTCAAATTTTTATTGATAATGGTCTAGAGCATCTATTATTTTCTGTAGGAGATGATGTTTTTGATGTTGATCCTATTCACTTAAATGATATTCAACCCGTTAACTTTAATGGAGAATATTGGAAAAAAGGAGATATTTTTTTATCTTTGAGACATCAATCTATGGTTTTATTATATCGACCATCGACAAATAAAATTATTTGGAAGGGGTCAAGGCCATTCTTTCATCAACATGATGTAGATATTTTAGATGATCATAGAATATCTATTTTTGATAATAACTCTAAAAATTTTGTAGATGGCGATGTTGTTGATGGGCATAATGAAGTAATCATTTACAATTTTAAGACAGATAAATATTCTTCATATTTAAAGGATAGTCTTGCTGATAATGACGTGAGAACTATTACTCAGGGAAGAAGCGAAATACTGCAAAATGGCGACTTATTTATTGAAGATACTAATTACGCAAGAACACTTTATTTCAATGCAGATGGCTCTCTAAGATGGACACATGTTAATCGTGCAGATAATCAAAATATTTATATAGTGGCTTGGTCAAGAATTTTATATACTCAAGATGATATACAAAATGTTAATAGCTTTTTAGAAAACAAAGGATCATGCAATGAATAAATCAATTCTATTATTATTTATATTTATAATTTCAATGCCATCATTTGCATATATTGGTCCAGGCATGAGTGGTGGAGTTTTTGCTGCTGTTATTGGATTCTTTGCAGCAATTCTACTAGGTATTTGGGGTATTTTATACTATCCAATTAAGCGCGCACTAAAGAAAAGAAAAGATAAGAAAATACTATCAAATGAATCCAATAATAAATCTTAATGAGCCATTTAGCTTTATTGATGGTTTGTATTTTATCTGTTGAATTTTTTATACGATTAAATTTTTTATTAGTTATAGATTCACTTTTAAAGGTAATTAGAAAAGTTGTTTATGTTATATTTCAAAAAAATATCAGCGATCACTGGAAAGAGAAGGCAATACCTATATATGCATTAAGGATTATGAAATATTCTCTTCAAATTTTTTTAATTCTATTTCTTATAATTATAGTATTTGCTTCTGCGAGTTATTTCTTCAATGATTTAATTAGGTTGACGCTTTCGATTATTGGAATAATGGAGTCTATGATATTCGCATTCGGCTATGCATATATAAGAAAATCATTTGTGAAATGAAAGAATATTCTTGGTTGCAAAAAAGACTTCATCAATTTGCACTCTCATCTCAATTTATGCGTGAAGTGACCTTTGATGCTGAGAAGTCATTAATTAGAACAAATAATGATACTCATAATCATGTCTTTGTAGTTGGTCTTGCTCGTTCAGGAACTACTATATTGTTGAATGCATTGTATAAATCAAATGAATTTGCATCACTTTTGTATAAAGATATGCCTTTTGTCCTTGCTCCCAACCTTTGGTCTAAATTGCTCTTAAATATACAAGATATTAATCTAGTTGAAAGGGCTCACGGTGATAGTATTAAAATATCAATGGAATCACCCGAAGCATTTGAAGAAGTCTTCTGGATGACTTTCAATGAAGATGACAATGATGTTCAAGAAAAATTTAAATCCTATATACAGATTATTAATAAAAAATATCAAAAGAGTAGATATTTAAGTAAAAATAATCAAAATATTAAAAGGTTAGATCTTATATCTAAAACATTTACTAAATCAAAGATACTTATACCCTTCAGGAACCCTTTACAACAAGCATATTCACTGCTTTCACAACATAAAAGATTTATTAATTACTCAAAAAAAGATAAATTTATTTCTAACTACATGAAGTGGATCGGGCATACAGAATTTGGCCCAAACTATATTCCAATTCATCAAAAAGATTTAACTTATGAAAATGATATGGATATCCATCATTGGATAGAACAATGGTGCCTTTCCTATAAGAATTGTTTTCAGATTTTAAAACTTAAAGATAATATTCACTTTATCTCTTATGAAGAGCTTTGTTCCTCCAAGGAATATTGGTTAGACATATTAACAATGTTGGAAATAGAAAATACTTATAGTTATGAATTTAAAGAATCTCAGAAAGATATCCCTATTAAAGTTGATGATAGTATAGCTAGCAATGCATTATCTTTATATATGGACTTATCTAATATAGCTTTAAGATAAACTAATAAGAGGTTTATATATGCATCAATCAAATAATTTTGATCAATATTCTGATGGTAAACTATCTAAGTAATTTATTTTTAGATCAATGCATATGATTAAAAAGGTTTCATTAATTATTCCAAGTTATAACGATAACTCAAAATTAATAAAGTTATTAACAAGCATTCCTGAATGGGAAATAATTCCTAGCGAAATAATTGTTGTTGATTCATCACATGACGAACCATTAATCCCAGAAGATTTCTTAATATTTACTCAAAAGCTTGATATAAATTTCTTGGTAATACATAAAAAAAATCTATATCCTGGTCATGCTCGTAACATTGGAATAAATAATGCAAAAAGTGATTTAGTAGCCTTCCTTGATGCGTCAACCTACCCCACAAAAAAATGGTTATCTTCTGGTTTAAATAAAATAAATAATCAAAAGTCTGATGGCATATGGGGAAATACTTACTATAAGGCTGATAAATTTATTTCAAAAACTTTTAGAGCATGTACTTATGGAGCAAAACCTATTAGAACTTTCCCAGGAAGTATTTTAAAAAAAAATATTTTTAATAGATGTGGGTTATTCATAGAAACTGCTCGTGCAGGAGAGGATGGAGACTGGATGAGCAGAGCAGATCTTCAAAATATTAATATTTCAACTCCAGAGGAGTTCTTAAAATATAACAAGCTTAATCACGAAAGTTTGAGCAACTTGATAAAAAAATGGTTTAGAAATTATATATATGGAGCAAAGCTTCCTTATATTAGGGCACATAAAGATTATTATTACTATGTTATTTCTTTTATTGCAGTATTATTTGCATTTAATTGGAACAGGGTATTTGCTGCATGGAATGAAGAGAGCATATTCTATATTCCTAGCATAACAAAAATTAGTTTATTATTAATAATTATCATTTATATTTTTATCCGAGGAGTCTATTTACCAAGAAAAAAAGGTATAGAATTTAGTTTTATTTTCCCAATAAATTTTATATTCATTGCTTTTTTATCTGGGTTTCTAGATCTAACAAAAGCCTTGGCTTTTGCTTACTCAAGATTAAACAAGGAGTAGATTTATTCAGTACTTACTCACTGAAAGTCATTAATCTAAAATTAAAAATTTTAATAAAAAAATAATAAAAAGAAACCAAGCTCCAAGACTAATATCTGATTTTTTACCTGCTGCAAACTTAAGAAAAATATATGTAATAAATCCTATAGATATTCCATCAGCTATAGAGAAAGTTAAAGGAATCATAATAATCATAATCAAGGCTGGCAAAAGCTCAGTATTATTAGACCAATCAAGCTTCTCCATGCCGCCAAGCATTAAAATTGCAACATAAATTAGAGCTCCTGCTGTCGCATAGCTTGGAACTATTGTTGCTAGAGGGGCGAAGAAAATTGCTATTAAGAAAAATAAGCCAACTGTTATTGCTGTTAATCCTGTTCTTCCACCAGCCTCAACACCAGCTGAACTTTCAACATAACTTGTTACCGGGGAGCAGCCAAAAAATGATCCTGCAACACTTGCTGCACTATCAGCTTTTAATGCCTTATCAAGATTAACAATTTTGCCTGAGTCTTGTATCAATTTTGCTCTAGATGCAACACCAAGAAGGGTTCCAGCTGTATCAAAAAGATTAACAAATAGAAAAGATATGATTATGGTGATCATTGTTACATCAATTGCACCCAGAATATCTAACTTAAGTAAGATTGGCTTCAAATCAGGAGGTGAAGAAACAATCCCATCAAATTGAATTAAGCCTAATAATAAGCTTGAAATAGTGACTGTTAAAACTCCAATTATTATTGCACCTACAATTTTCTTTACAGCTAATATCATAATTAATAAGAAGCCTATTGCTGCTAGCAGAGTTTCGATATTTCTAAAATCACCCAAACTTAAAAAAGTTGCTTCATTCTGAATAATTATTCCACCTGTCTTTAAGCCGATGAAACCAACAAACAGGCCAACTCCAGCTCCCATAGCAATTCTTAGATTCATTGGAATGCTGTTAAGCATCCATCGCCTAAGGGGGGTAATACTAATTATTACAAACAAAATACCAGCAAGAAAAACAGCCCCTAGCGCTACTTCCCATGTATAACCCATTTCACCTACAACGGTGAATGTAAAGAAAGCATTAAGTCCCATACCTGGTGCTAATCCAATTGGCCAGTTCGAATAAAACCCCATTGCAAAGCATGCTATAGCTGCAGCAATACATGTTCCAACAAAACTTGCCCCATAGTCCATTCCGCTTGCCGCCATCATTTGTGGATTGACAAAAATAATGTACGCCATGGTAATAAATGTTGTAAAACCCGCTAAAAATTCTTTTTTAATAGTGGTATGATTATCTTCAAGTTTAAAAATCTGTTCTAAAGTTTGTTTCATAAATTTTTGAATTTTAAGTTTTACTGAGAATTTTAAAGTATACAATTAATTAATCGTTATAGAATTACTAATTAATATTATATTTTCAAATTTTAGCTAGATTTTTTGGCACATAGATTGCATAAATTAATTAATATCTTATAAAAGGGAATTAAATATGAAATTAAAACAAAGTATTTTAAATCTATCATTACTTTCATTTCTATTTTTGTTTAATGATAATTTATCATCTCAGGAAAATCAGCAAGTTTTTGAAGAAGTAATTGTTACAGCCGAAAAAAGAAATGAGAGTTTACAGACCATTTCTCAAGCAGTAACAGCAATCACAGAATCAGAAATAGAAAATAAAAACATTACATCTTTTGTTGATCTTACAGCTATAGTACCTGGTGTTACTGTTGCTAAAAATGAGGGATATAAAACAGTTATATCAATCCGAGGTGTGGGAAACGAAACTAACCAAAATGCTATTGCAGCACCTTCAGTTGCCTTCCACATGGATGGTGTTTTTATTGCTTCTCCCTTTTCATTACAAACAGATTTTGTAGACATAGAGCGTATTGAGGTATTAAGAGGCCCTCAAGGAACATTGTTTGGTCAAAATTCAACTGGCGGCGCAATTAATGTAATTAGCAAAAAACCATCAACATCTTCTTTTTCATCCAATGCATCTTTGACAGTTGGTGATTACAATTTAAGAAAAATTAGTTCGACCACCAATTTCCCTATTTCAAACGACATAGCTACAAAATTTACCTTTACAAAAACTGAAAGAGATGGCTTTTCTGAGAATATTATAACTGGACAAGATTTAGATGATGCATCAAATGTTAGTATTAGAAGTGACTGGATTTTCGAACTTAGTGAAAGCTCATCATTAAGAATTTTTGGTAAATATTTTGACTCTGATAGAAATGGTGCAGCTATGAGAGGTATCGATGACGTAAATGATAATATACGTAAGCTATCTCAAGATTCATTATCCAAGCAGGAGTTAACATCAAAGGTTTTAGCTTTAATCTATGAATCAGACTTAGGATATGCAAATCTTAAGATTATAGGCAGTGTTCAAGAAGATGATGTTTTGGTTGTGAGAGATAACGATCGTCATAATTATGGAGATCCTGTTCTTGCTATACCAGGATTGGGTGCTGGTTCAACATATCAGATGGCTGAATTTAATCCAGAAACCTCTTTAGTTGATACAACTAGTTTTGAAATTAATTTAGTATCGAATGAGCCTGCACTCGGTGGCAAACTAGATTGGACTATCGGTGCTTTTTATATGGAACATGAAATTGAAAACCATATAAGGGGATATAGAGATAATGATCTTGATGGGAATATTAGATATGTTTGTGGCGAGCCCTTTGCTGATCCTAGTTACTGTTATACGCATGATTTTGGTATTCCAGGTAGGTTTGATGTTTTTGCAGCTGAATTCGATTTTGTTACTGACGCTTATCCATCTAGAGAATCTTACTCAATTTATGGTCAAACTTCATACAGTGTTAGTGATGCCTTTAGATTGATATCTGGAATAAGGTATTCTGAAGATACTTTTGAGACTGATGTGACAAATTTCTTTAATGTTGATCCTTTTCAAGCTGAAGGAACTGGTGATGAAGTTACTGGACGAATAACAGGTGAGTTTGACGTTGCAGATGCAACCATGGCTTATGTATCTTTTTCCACCGGATTTAAACCTGGCGGGACAAACTTAACTTATGGTTATGCGGACGATAATGCTCCTCCAATGGTATTTCAAACTTTTGAGCCAGAAACTGTAGACTCACTTGAATTTGGCCTAAAAACAGATTTACTTGATGGAAACGCAAGAGCAAACATCGCAGTTTTCTCATATGATTATGAAAACTTACAATTCCAAGCAACTGATCCTGATCCATATAGGGGCGGCGTTGCAAATATTCCAGAATCAGAAATGTCTGGAGTTGAATTAGAGTTTACTGCCTTGATTTCAGATTCATTAACTTTTGATATGAATCTTGGATTTTTAGACACAGATGTTACTTCTGATTACGATGTTCTTGATAATGTAGATGCATATCAATACTTTTTTGGTGAAGAAGATTTAAGGTATGGCTTAAGAGAGAATGTAAAAGGTAATCAATTGGCTAAAACCCCAGATTTTACTGCTGATGTAACATTTACTTATGAAACAGTATTACCATCTGGTAATGAGCTAATATCAGTTTTTCAATTTGTAAGAAGAGGTGAATTTATGCAACGTGTATCAAATAATCCAATTGTTGATAGAGTTCCCTACTATCAAATTTTTAATTTGACTGTTGGAGTAGATTTTAAAAATAATATGGACTTAGACTTTTTGCTATTGAATATAACTGACGAAGACGGCATTAACTCAAGCATGACAGATGTTTTTGGAGTTGCCGCAACAGGAATTGAGTTAATACCGCCAAGACAATTTATGACTAGAATTAGTTATGATTTCTGATTTTAATTTTATATAAAGCTATAATCCTCAAGTTTAAGCAATTATATGTATCATGGATAAGCTCTTCATCAACAGTGATGATCTTTTAAAAGATTCATTTCAACTTGCTTGGAAGGTTTATGAAAGTGGGTTTAAACCAAATTATATTGTTGGAGTTTGGAGGGGTGGTGCTCCCATAGGCATTGCCGTTCAGGAATTTCTTAGTGTTTTAGGAATAAAATCAGATCATGTTGCAATTAGAACATCCCATTACTGTGGCATAAATCAACAGAATCAAAATGTTCAGGTATATGGCCTAAATTATGTAATAAGAAAACTAGAATCCGAAGATTCTTTGCTAATAGTTGATGATGTTCATGATACCGGTCTATCCATCAAACAAATTATTTCTGACATAAGGTCTGCTTGTAAGAAAAATACACCTGATATAAAAGTTGCAACTCCCTATTTTAAGCCAACAAAAAATAAAACTAAAAGCAAACCAGATTTTTATTTGCATGAAACTGATGAGTGGCTAGTATTTCCACATGAACTTGACGGATTAACAATTGAGGAAATCAAACAAAATAAACCAAGCCTAAAGGATTTAATCGATGATATATCGACTATAATAACGGAAGATTAAATTTTAATTTACAAATTAGTGAAACTAGAACCTAGACTTTTTTGTTTCTGGACAGACTCCAATCCTATGAGCAACGATCGTAGTAAGGCGTTATCATCGATGCCTAATACAGATCTTAAAGTTGTATTTATTAACGATCAAGAACTTTCTTCATGGGTTTCAGATAATGCACCTATTCATCCTGCATTCAAATACTTAAGTTCAGTTCATAAGGCAGACTACCTTCGTTGTTATTTTATGCATTATTATGGCGGCGCATACTCCGATATTAAAGTGATTGAGGATTCTTGGTTGTCATCTTATAAAGAGCTTTGTAATAGCAATCATTTCATAAGTGGGTATAGAGAAATAAATTGTTTTGAAACAGCAAGAGGAAGAGGAGTAATTAAAGATACTTGGTTAGCATTAAACTTTTATAGAGTGATTGGATGCGGAGCATATATCTGCAAGCCTAATACTTTTTTTACCTCAGAGTGGATTAATTCAGTTCATAGAATTCTTAACCAAAAACATGAGCTTTTAAAAAATTGTCCTGCTAATGACCCAAGAGATTTCTTTAACAAAAAACTTGATGACGGAAGTATCAGCAACTATCCATTAGTATGGAGTGAAATATGTGGACAAATATTTCATCCTTTATGCTTAAAATATTCTAAAAAAATTTTAAAAACTTTGCCAACTCCAGATTTTAATTTACCGTATCTATAAATGATTTCAATTATTAAGAACTTCCCAGTTGTAATACATCAACTATTTTTTTTGTTTTCACAACTTCTAATCTTATATATATATGGTATTGGGTACTCTGGTTCTCTTGCATATATTGGCGCAATTTCAACTTTCTTAGCAGTATTAATAAATCTTAGATGGGATATAGAGATAATGGTAAACAAATCTCAAAGATTATCATTAAGTTTATCCAATGCAAGTATTACTATTATATTTATGACGATTGCGATTTCATTTTTAAATGTTGTCCTTGGAAGTCCTATTCAAATTTATATAATTTTATCAGCGTTAGCTATAGCCATTCATGAATTGCTAGTTTCGGTTTTATTTATTCAAAAAAAGATATATGTTTATTCTTTTTTTAGAACTATACCAGCAATATCATTAATCTCTCTTGCGTTAATTGGCTTTGAACCAGAAATTGTATGGCCTGCATCATTCCTTTTGTCAGTATTTTTTTTGGTTATTTATTTTAGAAATTTATTTAAAAGAGTAATTATTAATATGAGTTTAAATAGAATTAAGAAAATAAAACTTATAGACAAAATTAATGCTGCAATCACAGCAACTACTTTTTCTTTTTTCTCAGCTTTATTTGTCATCATTATTAATTTTTACTATGGAGATGATTATGTAGGCTTATGGGCAAATACCATTCGTATTTTTAATTCTGCTTTAATATTTTTATTAGCAGCTAGTTTACCTTTTGCTCTAAACATGCTCAGAGATAAAAATTTTGCATTTGAAAAAGTGATGACATTCTTTTACTTATGGCTTTTGTTGCTACCTTTAATAGTTGTATCTTTTTTAGTCGTTTCAAATTTTGGAGTATCTATATTTTCTATTTTTAAAACATTTGATTCTGAGATCACAAACACCAACTTAAGCATTATTTTCTTTATTGGAACGGCTATTTCTTTTATTGGTTCAACTCAAGGACTATATCAGGCTATAAACAAAAGTATTGTATTGTTCTTAATGATTTTAATTACTTCATTATTTGGACTATTCGCTATATTGAATTTTACTTTAACATTTTCAGCATTAATCAAAATATTTCTTCTTCTAACCTTGACAATTGTATCTATGATACTAATCCATTTCATATATCATTTAACATATAAAATAAAATAATGAATATCAATTATTCTGATGCCTATATCAAAAACATACTTGAAAAAACATTTACAATTGCAGTTATCGGAGCAAGCGCTAATAAAGAAAAAGATAGCTATAAGGTTATGGATAGTTTAATAAAAAATGGCTATAAAGTTTTTCCTGTAAACCCTAATGAGTCAGGTAACTTAATTCTAGGGCAAGAATGTTACTCTGACATAGAAGACATTAAAAGACATATTGATTTGGTTGATATATTTAGAGAAAAAAAAGCAGTCATGAGGATAGCAAAACAAGCAATTAAAATAGGTGCAAAATTTTTATGGATGCAAGAGGGCATTATTAATAATGAAGCTGCAAGTCTTGCTCAAAGTGCGGGCATAAAAGTTATTATGAACAGATGTACAAAAAAAGAATTATCTAAGCCTTATTGGACTAATAAAATTAAATAGCTTTAAATAGGATTTATATGAGCAATAAGAATCAATCTCTTTTAAAAGAAATAACTAACCCTGGGATCTTGCGTTTAATTTTAAATGAACCAAAAAATAAGAATGCATTATCTAAAAAGATGATATCAAACTTAAAGGAAGCTATTACACTTGCCTCATATGATGATTTAATAAAAGTAATCATAATTGCAGCTAATGGAAATGTTTATAGCGCTGGCCATGATTTAAAAGAAATTACCGAAGCTAGATCTCATAAAGACGGAGGTAATTCATATTTTAAGGATTTATTTAATTCATGTTCAGATTTAATGAAATTGATAGTTAAATGCCCTAAGCCTATTATTGCTGAAGTTAATGGAGTTGCAACTGCGGCTGGGTGTCAACTTGTTGCTTCATGTGATCTCGCAATTTCATCTGATAATTCAAGATTTGCAACTCCTGGGGTAAATATAGGTTTATTTTGCTCAACTCCTATGGTGGCTTTATCAAGGAGCGTAAGTAAAAAAGATGCAATGAAGATGCTTTTAACTGGCGACATGATTGATGCAAAAGAAGCAAGAAGAATTTCGTTAATTAATGATTGTGTATCCGAAAGTGAATTGAAGGATTCTGTTATGAATTTAGCATTAATGATATCTCAAAAATCTTCAAGTAATATAAAAACAGGGAAAGAAGCTTTTTATAAACAGTTGTATTTAGATTTATCAGATGCATACAAATATACTTCAGCTTTAATGGCTGAAAATGTATTAGAAGATTATGCTATCGAAGGAATAAATGCTTTTCTTGAGAAAAGAGATCCAAACTGGAAAGAATCAAATGAGTGACCGATTAGATTTAAAAAAATTTATAAGAACTGTAGATAATTTTCCTATAGATGGAATCATTTTTAGAGATATTACAAGCTTAATTGAAACTCCTGAAGCTTTTGTTAAGACTTGTAATGAAATAACCAGAATAACAAAAGAATTTGGTGCCAGCATTGTCGCAAGTATCGAAAGCAGAGGCTTTATATTTGCTGGAACAATAGCAAGAGATCTCTCTTTACCATTTGTTCTTGCAAGAAAGCCAGGAAAACTTCCAAATGATACTTATAAAAAAAGTTTTGATTTAGAGTATGGTAGTACTTCAATTGAAATACAAAAAAATACAGAAATAAAACCTAATCAGAAAATTGTAATTGTTGATGATCTTGTTGCAACTGGAGGAACTGCCATCGCTTGTGCTGAACTTTTTACTGAAAATTTTAATGTTAAGAATGAAGACATACTGATATTAAGCATTATTGATTTAACAGATCTTGGTGGGAGTTCTCTAATTAAAGAAAAAGGATATGCTATAAAGACTATTGTTGATTACTAAACTTAATCTAATTTTCTTTGATATTATTTATTTATGATAGAACCATATGGAAGACTGATGATAGATTTTGATGGAAAGAATCTATCTGATGAGGACAAATTTTTATTTTCTAACAAGCATATAGGTGGATTAATCCTTTTTTCAAGAAATTTCGACTCATTTGATCAATTAAATAATCTTGTAAACGAAATTCATACGATTAAAGAAAATATTATTATTGCTGTTGATCAGGAAGGTGGCAGGGTGCAAAGATTTGATAGAGAATTTACAAAAATACCCTCAATGCATCAGGCATCGATTTTTGCTAAGCAAAAAAATGATCAAGAATTTATTAAAGATTTGGCATGGTTGGTTTCAAGTGAACTAATTGCGGCAGGCATAGACATTAATTTTGCACCAGTTTTGGATATAAACAGGAATATATCAAGTATCATAGGAGATAGATCTTTTTCAAATGATATTGCTGATGTGATAAACAATGCTTCAATTTATATAGATGGAATGCATGAAGCAGGAATGAAATCTACTGGCAAACATTTTCCTGGACATGGTAATGTAATGGAGGATAGCCACATTGAACTGCCAATAGATGAAAGAGAGCTAAATGATTTGATAAACACAGATATAAAACCTTACATAGAACTAAAAGACAAATTAGATGCAATAATGTGTGCTCATATATTATTTAGAAAAGTTGATAATAAAATTCCTAGTTTTTCTAATATTTGGATTAATGATATTTTAAGGAATAAGATTGACTATAAAGGTCTAATATTTAGTGATGATTTATCAATGTTGGGATCCGGAAATCAAAGCCTTATGTCTAAAGTAAGAATGTCATTTGATGCAGGATGCGATATGGTAATAATTTGTAATGATAGAATTGGAGTAAAAGAAGTAATCTATTATTTAGACGAAAGCGAAATTGAACAATCAGAAAAAATATCTGAGATAAAGAGCTCTAAGAAGATTAATTGGAATAATCTTTTGAATGATAAGAGAGCGCTTGCAACAAAAGAAAAATTAAAAACCATAAGGAATTAACATGAGAAGAATAATTACAGGGCATAATGAGAATGGTAAATCAATTGTTAGCTTAGATGGACCACCTGCTAGATCAATAGGAGAGGATGTTGGTGGATTATTTGAATTATGGAACACAGATGGAAATGATGTCGTATCAACCGATTCAATTGATAGGGCGGATGATGACATTATTTTGTCTCCACCATGCAATGGTACGAAATTTAGATATTTTCAAATTAATCCTCTACCAGATGGAGTCCCAGAGGATATTTTGCAAGAAATAGCTGCAGATGCTTTTGAGAAAGTTGGTGCAGCTCATCATAGAATTGATACCTCAAAGCATCCTGCAATGCATAAAACTGAAACAGTAGATTATATTATCCTTCTCAAAGGTGATGTAACACTAATTCTTGATGAAGAAGAAATTGATCTGAAGCCCTTTGATGTCGTTGTTCAAAGAGGAACTAATCATGCATGGGTAAATAATGGAACAGAACCTGCGCTATTAATAGCAGTTTTAATAGATAGTAATATCAAATAACTATTTAAAAACCTGCTTCTCCAGCCTCAATTACTTCATAGTAATCTCTATCTAGGGAAATATAAGAGCTTTGCCCAGGTTTTTTTATAAAAACTTGATCTCCCTTAACTCTATCTAAATGATAAGCCTCTTCCCTAAGATCATTTTTCTTTAATTTAAAAGTTCCAGTTGTCTCAAGCTCTTCAATTATTCTTACGAATACTGGTTGAGCATAACTAGGTAATTTTTCAGATACAAAAGACGAAAATTCTTCCCAATTAAATTCATTAAGATTGCAGTTAAATGCAACCATACCAGCACGACCCTCACTTTTTGGGACCTTAACTCC
>TARA_B100000963_G_scaffold134962_1_pt1 | contig 16797 bp, 14 predicted proteins | sample TARA_B100000963 | Tara Oceans TARA_B100000963 (sample SAMEA2622097) | marine metagenome | biome: marine biome (ENVO:00000447); feature: surface water layer (ENVO:00002042); material: "saline water (ENVO:00002010), including plankton (ENVO:xxxxxxxx)" | depth 5 m | reverse complement strand
ATTAGTATTATTACTACAACATTCAATTCATCAAAAACAATATTGAAGTGTATTTCTTCAATAAAAAATCAAAAATATAGAAATATAGAAACAATATGGATAGATAATTCATCAACAGATGAAACCTATAAAATATTAAATAGATATAAAAACAATAAAACTAAATTAATTCAAGTTAAACATAAATCAATATCAGAAGCTTGGAATATAGGAATCAAAAAAAGCACTGGAGATATTATTGGCTTTTTAAATTCTGACGATTTTTTATCAAATGAAAATACAATCAAAAAAATTGCTAATATATTTAAATTAAAAAAATGTGATTGTGTTTATACAGATGTTTTTTATGTAGATAATAAGGGCAAAATAATTAGAAACTGGAAAGCAAATACATTTTCAAATAAAAATCAATCATATGAATATTTCAAAAATAAATTGAAATTTGGCTGGATGGCACCACATCCGGGTCTATATGTTAAGAAAAGTTTAATTAATAAAATTGGTTTTTTTAACAACACTTATAAAGTATCTTTTGATTATGATTTTATAATAAGACTACTCAAATACAAAAATATCAAAGCATTTTACTTACCAATTGTAAGTGTAAAAATGTTAACGGGTGGTAATAGTAATAAAATTCAGAATATAATTTGTAAAATGAAAGAAGATCTTGAAATTATCAAAAGACACAAAATTGGAGGATACAAAACACTTTTCCTTAAAAATTTTTCTAAATTAAATCAGTTTTTTTAGATGATTTTTTAAATTTATTTTTGATTTGTTAAAGATCTATAAATCCAATTATATGTTTTCTCCAAACCCATTTTCAACGAGTACTTTGGGGACCAGTTAATTTTAGAGCTTATAAAAGTGTTATTACTGCTTCTTCCTCTGACCCCTTTCGGTTTAGAGAGATCATATTTTTTTTTAACGCTATAATCTGCAATTTGTTCAATTATATCAATCATTTGATTAATAGATACTTGCTCTTCGCTTCCAATGTTAAAAACATCTGTAAAATTTGAATTAAATACTGATAAAGTTGCATCAATACAATCGTCAATATAAAGAAAGCTCCTAGTTTGTTGTCCATCTCCCCAAACTTCAATATTTTTTTCATTATTTAGTTTTGCATTAATTATTTTTCTACATAGTGCTGCAGGGGCTTTTTCTCTACCACCATCATAAGTACCTTCTGGACCATATATATTGTGATATCTGCCTATCCTGACATCTAAACCAAAATCTTCATAAAAATGTCTACACATTCTCTCACTAAATAATTTTTCCCATCCATATCCGTCTTCAGGCATTGCAGGATAAGCATCTTCTTCTTTAAGTCCACTAATGAAAGTATCTTTTTGTTTTGAAGCATTATAAACACAAGCTGACGATGAAAAATAATATTTTTGGATTTTATTTTGTAAACCTGCCCTTAGCAAATTAGTATTTATTAAAACAGATAACATACATTCGGCTTTATTATTTTCGATAAAACCCATACCTCCCATATTACATGCAAGATTAAATACATAGTCTACATCTTTAGATACTTTTAAACAATTTTCATAATCTTTAAGGTCTAATGATATATTTTGATTTTCATTATCAATTTGAAACCACGAACTTAAAGGTTTTATATCTGCACATATAATTTGGTGTCCCTCTAATTTTAGTCTTTGCATCAAATGACCACCAATAAATCCGCCCGCACCTGCAATTAAATATTTCATGATAAGTTCTTTATTTGAATATTTTGTACTTTACAATACAATAAATAGCTTGAAACGCATCGAGTAATCCAATTTTTTTTCCTTCCTCATAAGATCTACCATTATAACTTATAGGCACTTCAAAAAACCTTAACTTCTGTTTTGCAAGTTTAATTGTTAGCTCTGGCTCAATACCAAATGAATTTTCTTTTAAATTTATTTTTTCAATATGTTCTTTTTTGAATACCTTATACCCTGTTTCCATGTCGGTCATATTTAGGTTTGTAAATAAATTACATAAGAAAGTTAAAATCTTATTGGCCAAAAAGTGCCAAAAATAGTGAATTCTAGTATAGTCTTGTCCTCCTAAAAATCTTGATCCATAAACAACATCAGCATTTGCTTCTTCAAAAGGTTTAAGTAATTTTTTGTAGTCTCTTGGGTTGTATTCAAGATCAGCATCTTGAATTAATACTAACCCTTGCTCAACTTTTGTTAAACCAGATCTTATAGCTTTTCCTTTTCCATAATTTTTCTCATGATATAAAATTTCTATACCTCTTATATTTTCATATTTTTTTAATACATCCTTTGATCCATCAATAGAAAAATCATCAACTACTATAATTTTTTTTTGATATGGCTCTACTTCCAGAACTTTATCTATAATGGTCCCAATTGTATTTTTTTCATTATAACAAGGAATAATTATGTTAAGATTCAGGCTCATTTTGCTACTTATAATTATAATTTAAAACGTATCAACTCAATATATCAATAGACTAATTAAGAGTTTAAGTCTTTTTTTATTCCAATAATTATAAAATTTGATTTCAAAAAAAACAACCGTATATGCTTTATTTTAATATCAAAATCTTTATGAACTTTTGTTTCTGATAAAAGACGACTTAAATCATTTAGTGATAACAAATTAAGATTTTCCTCTTTTGATAAATAGTCAAAATTAAAAAATTTCAGAACTTTTCTAAATATATTATTTGGCAACATATTTACAATTGGCAGTTTTGAGTGGAAATCTATCGGATAATTTTTATTGGGAGTGGTAATAAAAAAAATTTTGTTAGTCAATGAGGCAATATTTTTAATCATTTTTTTTTGATTAATATTAGAACCAACATGTTCAATGGTTGCCGAAGACAAAACTATATCACTCTTCAGAAAATTTAGGGTTTCATTTTCAAAATCTTCAGATATGGATCCAACTGTTGATGAAGAAAAAAAATTATCTTCAATTTTGAAATTACTAAATGCTTTATAGTTTAAAATTAGTTTTAAGTTTTTAATTATAAAGTTTGAACTTTCGTTTTTTATATCATGAGTTGTACCGACATCTAAACAATCTGAGCATTGTATTCCTTTTAATTCTTCTTTTATTATTTCAAGAATTTCTAATCTTTTTTTTTTAATAATTTTATCAAAAATCTTATTATGGAAAGATAAATAAATTTCGTTAGTCATTTTTTATACATTCATTTAGATTATAATTTTTAAAATAAATCCATTGATATTTTTTTACTCCAGAAAAAAAAGGATTTCTTGTTGCATGATTGGCATTAAAGTTACCATATTTATACTCGCATTTTTTATTTAATGAATTCTTTAATAACTTATTCAAATTCTTATTTTTTCTTATAACTAAAACTTTAATGTTGTTATTTTTAACTATGTCTAGAAATTGATCGTTAATTTCAAACTTATTTTCTGTAAATTTAATCAATCGCAACCACTCATTTGAAAAATTTAATTCTCCTTGCTCTATATTGGTCCAAAATCTGGATCTTTGTGTGTACAAAATTTTTTCATCATTTTTTAACTCTAAATTTTTTTTAATATCATTTATTCTTAACGCATAATCATAACCATTAGCATGTTTAATTAAAAAAATTTTTTTATAATCTTTTAGTATCAACACTGGTAAAGTATAAATGGAATATACTATTAAAAAAAAACCAAATATTAAAGTTTGAATATAAATTAATCTTTTAAAAAAAATATTAATCTTAAACTTAAAGTGACATACAAAGATTTGGGTAAAGAAAAAAATAAATAAAAACCATCTCGTACTAATGTTACCACTAGCTATGACAGAAATAAAAAGTAATAAAGTAATTAAAAAAACTTCTCTTCCAATTTTTTTTTTAAAATTGAAAAAATTATAAAATTGTAATCCAAAGATTTTTCCAATATTTGGCAAACTAATAAAAAAGTTCCCAGCTTGACCATAATGTGGAATTAAAAATAATATTGGTAAAAAAATTAAATTTTTTAAACTGAGACTTAAATCATAATTTTTAAAAAAATCTGCAGCTGAATTTAAATATTCAGAGTTACTATTTAAAATTTGTCCAGTAAATGGTGGGATTAAATCTCCATGAAAATATATATTTTTTAAAACAATTGGTGCAAAAAATAATAATGCTAAGAAAAAACTTAAGACTCCTATTTCAATCAATCTTTTATTTTTATAAATCATATAAAGTATTGCTATGCAGACTGGATACAAAAAACTTACTTTAAACGATAAAATTAACATTAGAGAAGATAGAATAATTAGCTGATCAATAAAAAAAAATTTTTTATTATTGTAAATATGAAAAAAGACTAATGATAAAGCAAATGATGGCAATACAAAGATTTTTTGTGAGAAAATCATTGATAAAAATATAGGAGATGAAACTATACATAGTAGAATAAAGTTTTTTTCTTTATTAACTTTAAACCTCTGTAAAAAATAGATACTTATGAAAATAAGAGTCCCAAAGTTTAAATATGAACCAAAATTTTCACTATACAAAACAAATCCAATAAAATTGAAAATTTCTGTGTATCCTGATACTAAAAAGTCTGGATGAATAAGTTTTGCCATTTTTAGCCAATTCAAAGACTCATATTTTAGTATAAATGCTCCAAAGGAACTATGATAACTCAATGAATCTGCATCACTTAAAGGTAAAGATGCAATGATAAGATAACAAAATAAAAATATTAAAATAATTTTCTGATCTAAACTTATCTTTTTTTTTAAGAAAATATTTTTAATTTTAAGTTTTTTTAAAATTAAGAAATTTAATATAAAAAAAAATATAAAAGAGATATAAATAAAATATTTAACAATTAAAAAATTAATAAAAAGTAACCAATTTATTAATGAAATAAATGCACCCAAAATCACGAACAAACATAGGAACTTTATTTCAAGTTTTACATTTATAGAAAATTTTCTTATCAAAAAAATTGACGAGTTATAAATTCCAAATATAAAATTTAAAAATATTAAAAATGTTAAAGGAAACTGTAAAATATCTACACCAAAATAATTTATCATTTTTTCTTAAGTTTTATAAAATCTATTTGATAAAAAATAATTATTAAAGCTAAGATGTAAAAGTAGCTGTTCCAGCTAGCAAATATTGAGCCTGTTGTTTTTATTGGCCAGAAAAAAAAGAAGAGTAAGCAGAGACTAGTGTATAATTTTTCTTTTGGAAATTTTCCGTGTGAAGAAGATAGTATTTTCTTCAAAATTATTAATAAAAAAAACAAAAAAGATAAAAATCCAATACCCCCCGTTTCAGATAATATTTCAAAATAAAAATTATGTGGATGAGTTGAACATCTTAAATCAACTGCTTTTGAATTTATATTCTTTAAATAATCCTTACTACATTCATATCTAAAAGTCCTTATACCAGAACCAATTAATGGATTTTTTTTAAATATTTCATAAGACGTTAGAAAATGTGCACCCCATTGAGTGTTAAAAAAGCTTTTTTCAGAGCCATACATAAATTTAAATCTTTTTACTGTATCTGGAACTAACGTAAGTGAGGAGCCAATTATCAAAAGTGTTAAAAGCAAAGTAATAATTTTAAACTTAAAATTTTCAATTCTAAAAATTATGTAAATGACGCTTGTAAAAATTACCATTATGCTCGCTGATCTTTCTTTTGTCACAAGAACAAGTAAAATTGCGAAAAGTAAAAAAAATAAATCATAATATTTATTTTTATAATTTATTAAAAAATATAAAATTGATATAAATGTTATTTTACTTAAAAATGATCCAACTATTAATTCATCTCCAAAAGGTCCGGATAATCTTCCATAATGAAGCTTTGATTGAGGATAACCAAAAATATCTTTACCAGTTAAATACTGCAAAATCGTATCAAGTGAAGTAAATATAAATAATAAAAAGACTAATTTAATAAATCTATTAAATATCTTTTCATCTAATTTAAAAATTAAATAACAACCAATTAAAAAAATAAGATTTTTAATCAGATTTAGAGATGATTTGGCCGAATACAATAAATGATCTGAAAAAGCTGAATTAATGAATAAAAAGATAACTAATAAGTAAAAGATTTTGAAGTTTAAAATAATTTCAATTTCATTTTTGTTTTTTACATAAAAAATTAAAAAAATTATACAAAATATAACTAAAGACATATTAAGTATAAAAGTTCCGATTAAAGTTGATAAAATACTAAAGTATATTAAAAAAACTGATAATGATAATAAGTATGGATATTTAAATTTATTTTTTAATATGAAAAAATCACTTATTATCAATCCAAGACTTTTAAACATAAAAAATGTTATTTAATATTTTAGTTGTAATTATTATATCATCAATATCACTTGTCATATTAATACAAACTAAAAATTTATCTGAAAAATTTAATTTTTTAGATAATCCAGCTTCCGAGACAAAAAAAATCCACAAATATCCAGTATCTAATATTGGTGGTTTATCCTGTTTAATTCCATTTTTAATATCGTTAATTATTTCTTTTTACTTAGAAGATTATTTTTCAAAAAAATATATAATTATTATTTTTATATCATCTTTTTTTTATTTTTTTCTTGGTAGATACGATGATTTGAAAAATATAAGTCCAAATATTAAATTTATTTGTTTCGTATTTATATTTCTCTTCTTGTATCCTCTTGAACCGAACTTAATTGTTAATGAATTAAAGTTTAGATATCTAGATATTTATATACCTTTAAATAATTATTCAATTTACTTTACGCTATTCTGTTTGTTCATTTTTTATAATTCTTCTAATTTTATTGATGGTGTTAATGGATTATATGCATCAACAATAATCTTTTGGATTATATCTCTTATCTTTTTAACAAAAATATTTTCGTTAATATTTATAGTAGTAATCCTATCATTATTAATTTTTTTATATTTCAATTTAAAAAATAAAGTATTTTTTGGTAATTCTGGAAATGCTTTTTTAACCTGCTTTGTTGGTTCTGTTTATATTTTTATTTATAATAAATTTAATAATATTTATTGTGATGAAATTTTTTTCCTATTTTTAATTCCTGGTCTTGATACAATAAGATTAATCTTAGAAAGACTTCTCAAAGGAAAATCTCCACTTGAAGGGGATAATAGACATCTACATCATATAATTTTAAAATTTTTTAACAATAAACAGGTATGGATATATAATCTTTTTGTAATTTTAATTCCAATCTTTATATTAAAAATTTTGAATGATTTTTACATGGCTATAATTATTTCTATAACCACCTATCTACTTCTTGTCTATTTGCTTCCAAAAAAATCTAAACTTAATTAATGTGTAAAAGGCAATTAGCGCATCTTTAAATCTTATTTTTTTTCCATCAGAATAGTCTCTGCCTTTATAGCTCACTGGGATTTCAGTTATTTCGTAACCTAAACGATTTAACTTTGTTGTGATTTCCGGACAAATTGAGAAATCATTTTGAATTAGATTCATTTCTTTTATTACTTTAACATCAATAAACTTATAACATGTATGGGCATCTGTTAAGTTTTGATTATTTAATATATTAGATAATGTTGTAAGCACATAGTTAGCAAAAATTCGAAATTTTACCATAAAGCCTTTTTGAATTATTTTTCTTTTCAAAACTCTAGATCCATATATTGCTTTAATTTCTGGTTTAATCTTAACCAAATTTATAAAACTTAAGAAATCTTCTGGATCATATTCTAAATCTGCATCTTGAATAATGACATAGTCACTAGTTAAATATGGTATAGCTGTAATTAAACATGCACCTTTACCCTTATTACTTTTATGATGTAAAATTTTAAATAAATTATTATTTTTGTAATTTTCTAATTCTTTTTTTGTGCCATCCGTAGAATGGTCATCGACTATAATTATCTCTTTATATTGAGTTTTTACGTTTAAAACTTTATTGATAATTTGATTAATTGTTCTAACCTCATTATATACAGGGATAATAACTGATAAATTCATAGAATGATTAACTTATTAATTCTCTCATTTTTAACTGTTTTATTTCACCTGTTTGTAGGAAAAAACTTTTCAAAATTTTTAGGGATAAATAATAATACTTATTTTGATTTAAGTTTAACCTCATTATTTGGCTTAATTTCATTAAGTTTAATTTCACTATTTATTAATTTCTTTTTACCATTAAATCAACAAACGAACACAATAGTGTTGGTTAGTTTAATTTTATCTTTATTAATCACAAATCCTAAATTTTTAAAAAACTATAAATCAAAAATTGTAATAAATTTTGTTATTATTTGCTCTTTGGGCGTCTTTCTAATGATTTTGTTAAGCAAAATTTACACTCCAGATGCTGGTATGTACCATATTCCCTATATTAACATTTTAAATGAAAATAAAATAATAATTGGATTAAGTAACCTTCATCACAGATACGGGCATATATCAATTATGCAATATTTAAGTGCTGTACATTTTAATTATTTATTTGGAATTAATGGAATAATCATACCATTAGCCTCATTAGCAATTTATTCAATCTTTTTATTTTTATCGAACATCAATCAAAAAAAAGATTTATCAATATCTAACATCTTCTCAATTTTAATTGTTATCTATATATGCTGGAAAATGAATAGATATAGTGAGTACGGAAATGATGCTCCAGGCCATTTTATCTTTTTTATAACCGTTCTAATATATTTAAATGCATTTGAAATATCTCGTAAAATTAATGAACAAACTTTTTATATTATTGCTTTTTTTTCAATATTTGCATTTTTAAACAAAACATTTTTAATTTTTTCTCTGTTGGTTCCTTTGATTTGTTTAAATAAAAATATTTTAAAAAATTTAATTAACTTAAAATTTTTAATAGTATTTTTATTCTTGTCATTTTGGGCTTTAAAAAATATACTTACAACTGGATGTATTTTATATCCAATGCCTTCAAGTTGTTTTAATTTATCGTGGACAAATTTTGATGGATTGTCAAATATTTATGAGGTTTCGATTGGATCAGAAGCATGGTCTAAGGATTGGTCAAATCAAAAAGGCAATATCTTGCCTTATAAAGAATTTTTAGAAAATTTTTATTGGTTAAAATTTTGGATACAAAATCATTTTATAAAAATTTTAGAAATTTTGTTACCATATATAATAGCTATAATCATATTCATAATTTTTATTAAAATTATGAATAAAAGACAGCAAGATGATTATAAATTGAATTTTAGATATTATGTTCCAATTTTTACAGTTTTAATGATTGGAATTTTAGCTTGGTTTTTAAAAGCACCAATTTTGCGATATGGGTACTCTTATATAGTAAGTTTCATCGCTCTATCTTCTGCATTGATTATTTCTTACAATTTAAATGGTTTAAAAGTATTAAAGGAAAAAAAAATATCAAAAAGTATAATTTTTCTAGCAATAATAATTATTTCTACAAAACAATTTGTAAGAATATACAAAAACTTTGATGTTAATTATAACAATTACCCATGGCCAAGATATTATTCTGAAACTTTAGAAAATAGAAAAAATAACCTAAAGAAAGTTGTCAAAAATGAAAATTTTTTTTATTTTATACCTAGAAAAAGCTATTGTTTTTATAATAAATCACCCTGTACTTCTGTAGAAGTTGATAAAAATTTAAAAAAAAGGATTAATAAGTATGGATACAAAACGTATTATTTTTAAAGCTAAATGAATAAAGTTATTTTAGGTATCAATTCAAATCATGCAGACTCCTCAGCTTGTATCATTGTAAATGGTAAAATAGTGGCAGCAGCCGAGGAAGAAAGATTTAATAGGGTAAAACATTGGGCAGGTTTTCCTGAAAATGCGATATCATATTGTTTAGAAGATAGTGGTATTAACTTTAAAGATATAGAAGAAGTAGCGATAAACACAAATCCACTCTCTAATTTTGGCCCAAAGATTTTTTATTTTTTAAAAAATTATATTTTAGGAAAAAAAAAATTAGAAATATTAAAAAGGTATAAAAATAAATTTAATCTGAAACTAACTTTAAAAGAAAAGTTTGGAAGTAATGAAAAAATTAAAATAAGGTATATTGATCATCACTTAAGTCATATATCTTCGGCTTTTTACCCATCAGGTTTTGAAAATTGTCTTGCTGTTTCTATTGACGGATTTGGTGATTTTTCAAGTTTGGTTGTCGCCCAATGCTCTAATCAAAAAATTAAAATCTTAAAGAAATTGCTTTTTCCAAACTCTCTCGGGGTGTTTTATGAAAGTATGACACAGCTTGCTGGTTTCAACAAATATGGAGATGAATATAAATTAATGGGACTATCTGCTTATGGAGAACCAAAATACTACGAAGCATTAAAAAAAAATTGTTTTATAAATGAAAATATTTTTAAGCTTAATTTAAAAATGTATGAATTTCATAAAAAAAATTTTTCTTATAATTTTGAAAATGAACCTAATCAAAGATTTCTTTTAAATAAAGATATTTACAAAAAATTAGATAAAAGTGAAAATTTTATTTTGAATAAAAAAGATTTTGCTAAAAATATTGCATGTTCAACACAAAAAATATTTGAGGAGGCTTTATTTGAAATAATTAATCAACATAAGGGTAAAAATGAAAATCTTGTTCTCTCAGGGGGTTGTGCTTTAAACTCACTTGCTAACGGAAAACTGGAGGAAAGCAAAATATTTAAGAATATATTTGTTCCATTTTGTCCAGGAGATAACGGAGGGAGTATTGGGGCTGCATTATATCTTCTCAAAAAAAACTATCCTAAGATAAAAACTAAGAACCTCCAAAATCCATATTTGGGAAAAAAATACAATAAAAATGAAATTAAAAGCGCTCTAGACATTTACAAATCAAAAATCGAATATAAATTAATCGATGATTATGATGAACTTAATAATTTAGTATGCAAATATTTAATACAAGAAAAAATTATTGGATGGTTTCAAGATCGGATGGAATTTGGTCCAAGAGCTCTTGGAAATCGCTCAATTATTTCAAGTCCAATAGGACCAAATATCAAAAACCTTATTAACTCAAAAATTAAGCTTAGAGAAAATTTTCGACCGTTTGCTCCATCTATTTTAGAAGAAAATGTCTCAGACTGGTTTGAAAAAAATGTTACTTCAAACTACATGTCCTTTGTTTCAAAAATCAAAAAAGAAAAAAAAAATTTGATACCTGCTGTTACACATGTTGATGGCACTGGTAGATTGCAGACAGTAAATTCTCATCAAAATATAAAATTCTACAATTTAATAAAAAAATTTTATGAAATTTCGAATGTTCCAATGCTGCTAAATACTTCCTTTAATGAAAACGAACCTATAGTTATGAGTCCAGAAAACGCTTTAGAATGTTATCTAAGAACAGAGATGGATTTTTTAGTTATTGATAATTTTTTTATTAATAAAATAAATTAGATGTAATTTTTTATCCACTTTATAGTTTCCTTTAACCCACTGTCAAAATTATGTTTAATCGATTTTTTTACAAACTTTTTAATCTTTCTAGAATTCGCTAAACTATAATCTGGATCTAATTTTATTTTAGGCATATTTTTTTTCTTTGCTTTAAATCCTATAAGTAGCTCTAGTTTTTTTACTAAAGAATTAATACTGATAGTTTTTTCTCCTCCTATATTAAATATATGATAAAAAGTTTTTTTATTTTTAGTTTTATTTAAGACTGCAAACATATATAAAATTACATTATCTATATAAGTAAAATCTCTAAAATTTTTTCCATTATTGTTTAAATAAATTAATTTTTTTTTTAGAATTGATTTTATGAATATAAATATTGACATGTCTGGTCTTCCATATGGGCCAAAAACAGTAAAATATCTAAACCCAACTGAATTGATTTTAAAAATTTTATGATAATAATGAGCAATATTCTCAGTAGCAATTTTAGTCAAACCATAAATTGAGATAGGTTGATCTGTTTGAATATTTTCATTCGTTGGATAAATACCTTTATCACCATAAATTGAACTTGAAGAAGCATAATAAATTTTTTTAATATTGTTTTTTTTTGCAAATTCAAAAACTCTTATTGTATTTGATATGTTTTCTTCGACATATTCTAATGGTTTACTTATAGATCTTCTTACACCAGCTTCAGCGGCTAAATGAAAAATTATGTCTACTTTTATTCCTTTTAAAACTAAACCAATATTTCTAATATCTTTTTTATAAAATTCAAAATTTTTAAACTTTTTTAGTTTTGAGGTCCTTAATTTCTTTATCTTAATTTCGTAAGATCTAGAAAAATTATCAATACCAACTACATTATAATTTTTTTTTAATAAAAACTTTGCTAAATGAAATCCTATAAATCCCGATACACCAGTAATTAAGATTTTTTTAATCATTATGAAGAACTTTATACATTCTTTTCAAAAATAGTTTATTAATTAATTTAAATTGTAATTTATCACAAAAAAAATGGTAACTTTAAATTGAATAAAAAAATTATAAAATATTACACATTTTGATCATATATTCTTATTATTATTTGAAAAAAATTAACTCTGATACAACAAAATATTATGTCTAAATTAGCTATAATTCTTGAGGATTTCAGATTGGGTGGTCCACAAAAACAATTGATATATTTTTTGCAAGAATGCTCCAAATCGAATTCAAGTGACAAATATTTGGTAATTGTACCAAAGCAATCAAAAAAAAAAATATCAAAATTTTTAAATTTAAACAAAATTAAAATTAAAGAATTAGATATTCAGTATCTCTCAAAAAACTCTATTGCTAAATATATCAAATATTTCTATAAAGAATTTAAGCAAATAAAAGACTCACTAAGAAATATTGAAAAAGTTTATATAGCTGGAGGCACCTCAAATTTAAAAAGTCTCATATTTTCTATAATCTTAAAAAAACAAATTTACTTTCATATTCATGATACCAGAACAAATAAAATTTTAAAGATTATATTATTTTTTCTCTCTTTTTTTATAAAAAAAATTTTTTTCGCATCGAAATCATCGCGAGACTACTATTCTTTCTTAAGTAATAATCCAAATAAAATTACTTTAAGGTCTTCTATAAACCCATATTACTTTAAAAATTTTCCAAAGAAAAAGAATGTTTTTAATATTGGAATTATATCTAATATCAATCCAGATAAGAATATAGAATTGTTAATTGATATAGTAAAAAATGTAAACAATAAAAAAATAAAATTTATATTAGTTGGAAAATTATTTTCATCACAAATAAATTACTTTAGAAATAGATTAAATCTATTAAATGAAATTAAAAATAATATTAAATGGCACAAAAATATTGATGACCCAAAGAAAATTATTAAGTCTTTTGATTTATATATTTGCACTTCCAAGAACGAATCTTTACCTTTATCCATATTAGAAGCTCTAAGTATGTCTATACCTGTCATAAGTACAAACGTAGGTGATGTTCCTTATGTTTTAAATAAAATAAAGTGTGGTTTTATTGTGAAATCGAACTGCAAAAATTTTGTTGAAAAAATTAGAATACTTTATTCAAACAGAAATAAATTAAAAAAATTATCAAAAAATGCAAAAAAAAATATACTTAAAAATTTTAATATTAAAAACTATAAAAGATTATTAGAAAACGAGTTATTTAATAAATAATTTTTTTAGTAAAAAATAAAAAAAATCTTTTAAGCTAAATAAAAATGACTCAAAAAAATTTATATGTTTAAATCTAGCTAAACATGAAAAATATAAATCTTTAATACTAAATTGATTATTTCTAATCTCTCTAGTAACTAGATATTTTTGTAAATTATGAAAATTTGTAAATTTTTTTATTCTTAACCATAACTCATAATCCTGGCACCTAGGAAAATTTTCGTCATACTTATTTTTTATCAGTACGTCTTTTAAAATAATTATCGATGAATGAATAATAACATTTTGATATGATAATTTATTCTTAATATCAAAATTTTTTTCTGGGACTTTAATGTATTTTTTTTTATGGGATTTGTGTATCACATTTGTCCCAAGAACTTGGATATTTTTATTTTTTTTTAAAAAATTAATTTGATGCTTAAATCTATCTTTATTACTAATATCATCTGCATCATGTCTTGCAATAAAATTTGCTCTTGAAAATTTTAACATAAAATTTAAAGATTTTGTTAATCCTAAATTTTTATTTGATTTTAGAAATAAAACATTATTTTTTTTTTTAATAATTTGCTCTACAATTCTATCTGATAAATCATTTGATCCATCAGAATAAATAATAATTTCTATATTTTTAAAACTTTGTTTAAATAGACTTTCCAAAGAATTTTTTATTGTATTCATATTATTATAATATGAACAGAGAACTGATAGCTCTGGTTTACCTTTAGTTCTTTTATCAACCTTTTTTGTAATTGACATCTAATCAAGTATTTTTTTTAAAAAAATTTAAATATTTCACAGCAGCACTATTTATATCGATTGGATCGGTATTAATACTTTTTTTGAATTCTTCATAGTTATTAAAAATTTTCATAAAATCGTTTATCAGTAAGTCATATTTTGGTTCTGGGGGATTGTAATAATCAATTAATTGATAATTATAATTTTTATCTGCATTGCTAACAATACCTGAATTTGTTCTTGTAATAAGCTCGTGTGTCCCCCCATTATTTGTACATAAAGATGGTAATCCACATGCTATTGCCTCAACAAGAGTATTTGGATTTTGGTCAATCCAAGATAAATGAACATATACATTTGCCGTCCTATACCACTCTGGAAGCTTAAAATGCTTTATATTGCCAGCTAAAATAATATCTTGGTCAGTTTTTTTCAAATCATATTCACCAAGTATTATTAATTTTAAATTATTTATTTCTTTTTTTAATTTATAGAAAAGTTTAATTATCTCATTTAATCTTTTATGTCTTCTCCATGCAGCCGAGGTAATAACTACAAAATCATTACTTTTCAATTTTAATTTTTCACGGAGATTATTTCCTTTTGAGGAAAATAAATTTAAAGGAACAGAATTATTTATAACAACATTGGGGACTTTCAAATTTTTATGAAATTTTTTTACTAAATTTTTTGTAAATTCACTTATAAAAATTGTTCCAATAGAATTATCAATTGACTCAAAAATTTTTTTATTCGCTTCAATTGTGTTTATTGCTGTATTTTTTTTGTCAAAAAAAATTCCACCAATTCTCAAAAAATATGGTTTTTTATAAATAGATTTATTTGTATTTGCAAAAATGGCAAAATCATAAAAAGGATCAAACTTGTTTGTAAGATTTATACCCTTATTTTTAAACTGTTTTGAAATACGTTCTAAAAAAATATATGGACCTATTTTTTCATTAAAAATAAAAGGGTATTTTTCAATAGCTATTTTCATATTTTTTTTTGAAGAATTGCGTAAGATCTAACATCGGCTGAAGATACTATTTTTATATCATAAACATCATCTTCTCTGATTTCGTTTATAAATCTTACTATATCTGGAAAATTAGTTGAATAATCATCAAAAATTATGAAATCCCCTTTTGTTTGTTTTAAAGAAATGAATTTAAATTCCTTTCTAACATTAAAATCATTATGCATTCCATCAATAAATGCAAAATTTATCCTGTCCCAATTTATTTTATTCAATATTAATGAGCTTGGTCCAGTTAAGAAATTGATATTTTTTAATTCTTTTTGCCAAGGATTTAACAACTCTTGTCTAGATTTTTTTCCATCATGATCATCAATACAATTCCAATAAATCTTATTTTTATTTGAAATAATATCTATAGTAAATATGTCTCCATCAATTTTTGAGTCAATTATTGCTTTAGACATGCATATAGATGAAAAGCCTCTTGCCGTTCCAATCTCAAGGATTTTTACATAATTTATGTTGTGATCTTGAATATATTTTCTCAAAAGTGAATACAAAACTCTTCCATGTTGATAATTTATAGAAGTTTTTTTTTTTACTACCTGCGTATGAAGAGCAAGTTCGTCTAACCACGATTTATTTACATTAAATCCAGTTGTATTTTCTAAATTATCAATTTCTAAAAATTTTTTATTTTTTGCTTTTTCGTAAGCCAAAAGATAATAATCTTTAGTTGCTAAAATTTTACTTCCAAATGGATTTTGATTTGGAAAAAAATAATTTCTAAAATCTCTTAAAATATTAATCAAATTCTCAAACATCTAAAAAATCTTTCCATAATGATATTTGATTTTTATAATCATTTTTTAAAGCAGTTTTTTTGCAGTTAGTCTTAATATTACTTTGTAAATTTTTATCTTCTATTAACTCTATAGATGCTTCGGATAATGATTTTGGAGAAAAATTATTAGTTATTAATGCGTTTTCTCTATTCTTAACAAGTTCTACTGTTTGACCTACGGGAGTTGTTATTACAGGGACAGAACATGCCATTGACTCAAGAAGTGATTTAGGACCACCTTCCTCTCTTGAACAAATAAGATAAAAATCAATAATATTATAATAATTTTTAATAGCTAAATAATCATTTTCATAAAAATGTGAAAATTTTACATTTATTTTCTCGAGTTCATTTTTAATAAATCCTCGGGATGGTCCCAGTAGCAAAATAAATAAATTAGGCTTTGCTTTTTTTATCAATTTAATTGTGTCAATAAATATATCCGGTCCTTTTATTAGTTTTGGTTTTAAACCCTCTTTCCAACCCACTCCATCTTTTTGAAAAGATCCAATTATAATATGGTCATCCGGAATATTTAATTTCTTTTTAATTTCTATTTTTTTATAATTTTCTA
>TARA_B100000963_G_scaffold40414_1_pt1 | contig 16820 bp, 30 predicted proteins | sample TARA_B100000963 | Tara Oceans TARA_B100000963 (sample SAMEA2622097) | marine metagenome | biome: marine biome (ENVO:00000447); feature: surface water layer (ENVO:00002042); material: "saline water (ENVO:00002010), including plankton (ENVO:xxxxxxxx)" | depth 5 m | reverse complement strand
AAGTCAATTGCACTAGCAAGTTGTCCTCAAAGAAGAGGTGTTTGCACAAGAGTTTATACAACAACTCCAAAAAAACCTAACTCTGCAATGAGAAAAGTTGCAAGAGTGAGATTAACAAATGGTAATGAAGTTAATGCCTACATAGGAGGTGAAGGACACAATTTACAGGAACACTCTATTGTACTTGTGAGAGGGGGAAGAGTAAAAGATTTACCTGGTGTTCGATATCATATTGTCAGAGGTGCTCTTGATACTGCTGGTGTTGATGGTAGAACTCAAAGAAGATCTAAGTATGGCACTAAACAACCTAAAAAATAATTTTAGCACACATATATATCAATGAGAAAGAGTCCAGCTAAAAAAAGAAGATTGTTACCTGATGCTAAGTTTAATGATACCATGGTAACCCAATTCGTTAATAACATGATGTATGATGGTAAAAAATCAACAGCTTTCAAGATTTTCTATGATGCACTGTCAATTGTAGATACTAGAGTCGAGGATGAAACGGCAATCAATATTTGGAAAAAAGCATTACAGAATGTAACACCTGCTGTAGAGGTAAGAAGTCGTAGAATTGGTGGTGCTACTTTTCAAATTCCGCAGCCAATTAGAGATGCAAGAAAATTATCTATGGCCATGAAATGGATGATTCTTTTTGCCAGAAAGAGAAACGATAAAAGTATGAGTCAAAAGTTAGCTGCTGAAATACTAGCAGCATATAAAGAAGAAGGAGCTGCATTTAAGAAAAAACAAGATACTCACAGAATGGCTGAAGCAAATAAAGCATTTTCACACTTTAGATTCTAATTCAATGGCAAAAAGAGATTTAACATACACTAGAAATATTGGAATAGCTGCTCATATTGATGCCGGTAAGACTACCACTACTGAAAGAATATTATATTATGGAGGTGTTAGTCATAAAATCGGAGAAGTTCATGACGGTGCTGCTACAATGGATTGGATGGAACAAGAACAAGAAAGAGGCATCACAATTACTTCAGCCGCAACAACTCTTAATTGGAATTATAGAGATAAAGATTATCATGTCAATATAATTGATACACCTGGTCACGTTGATTTCACTGTAGAGGTTAATCGTTCTTTAAGAGTTTTAGATGGTTTAGTATTTTTATTTAGCGCTGTAGATGGTGTTGAACCTCAGTCAGAGACTAACTGGAGACTAGCCGACAATTATAATGTTCCCAGAATTGGATTTGTAAATAAAATGGATCGTCAAGGTGCTGATTTTTTGAACGTGTGTCAGCAAGTAAAAGATATGTTAGGTAGTCACGCATTACCTCTACAAATTCCTATTGGCAATGAAGATAATTTTAGAGGTGTTGTTGACCTTATTAACTTTAAAGGCATTGTTTGGAACGAAGATGACATGGGAATGACTTTTGAAGAAGTTGAGATCCCTGTTGATATTATTGATGAGGCTAGAAACTATAGGGGTAAACTTCTTGAAGCAGTAGCAGAATTTGATGATAAATTACTTGAAAAATATTTTGAAGATGAAAATTCACTTACTGAAAGAGAAATTCTTGATGCATTGAGACAAGCAACTATAGGAGGCAAGGTAATTCCCATGATGTGTGGTTCTGCTTTTAAAAATAAAGGCGTTCAAGCTATGCTTGACATGGTAATGGAAATTTTACCTTCCCCAGTTGATACTGAAGCAATTAAAGGTAATAATCCTAGAACAGAAGTTGAAGAGAGTAGAAAACCATCAATTGATGAACCATTTGCTAGCTTAGCATTCAAAATTGCAACAGATCCATATGTTGGTAGATTATGCTTCACTCGGGCTTATTCTGGTGTTCTAGATTCAGGTTCTTATGTTTTAAACACGCGTACAAATAAGAAAGAGCGTATTTCAAGGATATTTCAGATGCATGCTAACAAGCAAAATCAGATAGATAAATTACAAGCAGGAGATATTGCTGCACTAGCAGGCTTCAAAGATATTAGAACCGGTGATACTCTATGTTCCGAATCTGCACCAATTGTATTAGAATCAATGGATTTCCCGGATCCTGTTATTGGAATAGCTATTGAGCCCAAAACACAAAAGGATGTGGACAAACTTGGTGTGGCTTTGTCAAAGCTTGCCGAGGAGGACCCTACATTTACCGTTAAAACGGATGAGGATTCTGGGCAAACAATTATTTCCGGAATGGGTGAGCTTCATTTAGACATAATCGTTGATCGATTGAAAAGAGAATTTGGTGTTGAGTGTAATCAAGGTGCTCCTAAAGTAGCTTATAAAGAGGCTATTACATCAATTGTATCCACTAGAGAAGTATACAAGAAGCAGTCTGGTGGTCGTGGTAAGTTTGCTGACATACAATTTGAAATGTCACCTGTCGATGATGATTTCGAAGGTGAAGGATTGCAATTTGTTGATCAAATTAAAGGAGGAGCAATTCCTAAAGAATTTATACCTTCAGTTGAAAAAGGTTTTAAACAAGCAATGCAAAACGGTGTTTTAGCAGGTTTTGAATTAGATTCTCTTAAAGTGAGACTTTTCGATGGTTCTTTCCACGATGTGGATTCAGATCAGTTATCTTTTGAGATATGTGCTAAACTTGCATTTAGAAATGCATGCGAGAGTGCCAATCCTGTTCTTTTAGAACCTATAATGAAAGTTGAGGTAGTAACTCCAGAGAAGAATATGGGTGATGTAGTAGCTGACCTTAATAGAAGAAGAGGTATCATGCAAGGTATGGATTCAAGAAACGGTGCTGAAGTCGTTAAAGCTAATGTGCCACTTTCAGAAATGTTTGGATATGTTACAACTTTAAGAACACTTTCATCAGGTAGAGCAACATCTACAATGGAATTTTCTCATTTTGCTGAATGTCCGAAAAACGTTTCTGATTCAGTAATAGATGAGGTAAAAGGATTAAAACAAGCATAAATTAATCAAACTAATGAGTCAAAAAATAAGAATCAAGCTTCAATCATATGATCACAACTTAGTAGATAAATCTGCTGAAAAGATTGTAAAAACTGTCAAATCCGCAGGTGCAGTTGTTAGTGGTCCAATTCCACTTCCAACACACAAGCGTATATACACAGTCCTACGCTCTCCACACGTTAACAAAAAGTCAAGAGAGCAGTTCCAATTATGCGCTCATAAAAGATTGATGGATATTTATTCAACATCTTCTAGCACTATAGATGCACTAATGAAGTTAGAACTTCCAAGTGGAGTTGATGTTGAAATTAAAGTATAATAGTTTAATTACAAAACTAAAAGACAAACATAATGTCAGGAATTATAGGAAAAAAAGTAGGTATGACAAGCTTTTACGATGACAATGGAAAAAACATTCCTTGTACAGTAATTGAAGCTGGTCCATGCGTAATTACTCAGTTAAAGACAACTGAAACTGATGGTTATAGTGCACTGCAACTAGGTTTTGAAGATCAAAAAGAAATCAGAGTTAATAAACCAAAGATGGGTCACTTTAAAAAAGCTAAAGTTTCTCCCAAGAAAAAGCTAGTAGAGTTTAGAAATTTCGAAGGTGATTTTAATTTAGGAGATTCAGTTACTGTCGAAATTTTCGATGAAGGTGAATATGTAGACGTTGTTGGAACTTCAAAAGGTAAAGGTTTTCAAGGTGTTGTAAAGAGATACAATTTCAGAGGTGTAGGCGATGCAACACATGGGCAGCATAACAGAATGCGCGCTCCAGGTTCAATCGGTGCCGCTTCATACCCTGCGCGTGTATTTAAAGGAATGAGAATGGCTGGTCAAATGGGAAACACAAGAGTTAAGCAGACTAACCTTCAAGTAATGAAAGTTTTTCCTGATAAAAACTTATTAGTAGTCAAAGGTGCTGTTCCTGGAGCTAAAAATTCATATGTAATTGTTGAAAAATAATGGAGTTAGCAGTATATAATATAAGTGGCAAAAAGACTACAAAGAAAGTCAAGCTCAAAAAAAGTGTTTTTGGTATTGAGCCAAATAACCACGCTATTTATCTAGATGTAAAGCAGTACTTGGCTAATAAACGCCAAGGTACTCACAAATCGAAGGAGCGAGGTGAGATTACAGGTTCTACTAGAAAAATTAAAAAACAAAAAGGTACTGGTACTGCTCGTGCAGGTTCTATCAAGAATCCAATATATAGAAGTGGTGGTCGAGTTTTTGGACCAAAACCCAGAGACTATAGTTTCAAATTAAACAAGAAAGTAAAAAAACTAGCTCGTGCATCTGCACTTACTTTAATGGCAAAACATAAGAGTATCACAATTATAGAAGATTTTGGTTTCGATACCCCAAAAACAAAGCTGTACCTTGAGATGTTAGCTAACTTTAAATTAAGTGGTAAAAAAACTCTTTTAATATTAAATGAGCCAAATCATAATATTTACTTATCAGCTAGAAATTTGAATAAAACTAACGTAACTTCATCTGCTGATTTGAATACATATCAAATTATGAATGCAGGTTACATTTTAATGGTTGAAAGTTCAATCAAAACAATTGAAAATAACTTAAGTTGACATAATGAGTATTTTAAAAAAACCTATTATTACTGAAAAAATGACTGCAGCTAGCGATGAGTTCAATCGATATGGATTTTTAGTGGAAAGAGATGCTAACAAAATTCAAATTAAAAGAGCTGTAGAAGAAGCTTATGGCGTCACTGTTGATTCAGTTAGAACTATGAATTATGCTGGTAAATCCAAAAGTCGTTTCACAAAAGCTGGAGTAATATCTGGTAGAACAAACCATTTTAAAAAGGCTATTGTTCAACTTTCAGAGGGAGATTCGATTGATTTTTACAGCAACATCTAATTATTTGAAAGATGGGATTAAGAAAACTAAAACCAACTACACCAGGACAGCGTTTCAAAGTTGTAAATGACTTTGAACAATTAACAACTGGGAACAATCCAGTTAAGTCCCTTATTTTGAAAAAATCAAAATCAGGTGGTAGAAATAATACTGGTAAAATGACAATGCGCCATACTGGCGGTGGTCATAAAAAGAGATACAGAGTAATTGACTTTAAAAGAAATAAGTTTGGTATACCTGCAAAAGTTAGTAGTGTTGAGTATGATCCTAATAGATCTGCTTTTATAGCATTATTAAACTATTCGGATGGTGAAAAAAGGTACATCATTTGCCCTAGCGGTTTGAAACCAGGTCAGATGGTTGTTTCTGGAAAAGAAGCTAATCCTGAGCTTGGTAATGCTCTTTATCTTGCTGATATACCACTAGGAGCTACTATTCACAATATAGAATTGCGTCCAGGTCAAGGTGGCGTTATGGTAAGAAGTGCAGGAGCCTATGCTCAACTCATGGCACGTGATGGTAAATATGCTATTATTAAGTTAGTATCAGGAGAAGTAAGAATGGTATTACAAACTTGTTTAGCAACTATAGGTTCAGTTTCTAATTCTGAGCACAGTCTTCAAAATTCAGGTAAAGCAGGAAGAAGTCGTTGGTTAGGCAGAAGACCTAGAACTAGACCTGTTGCTATGAATCCAGTTGACCACCCTATGGGTGGTGGTGAAGGAAGAGCATCTGGTGGGCACCCTAGATCAAGAAATGGTATTCCAGCAAAAGGATACAAAACACGTTCAAAAAAGAATAATTCTAATATATATATTGTCGAAAGACGTAAAAAATAAATAAAAATTATGTCCAGATCACTAAAAAAAGGTCCATATATACACTTTAAACTTCAAAAGAAAGTTGAAAGTAATGTTTCATCTGGTAAAAATAATGTAATCAAAACGTGGTCTCGTGCCTCCATGATTTCACCAGATTTTGTTGGACAAACTATTGCAGTTCACAATGGAAGACAATTTATTCCTGTTTTTATAACCGAAAATATGGTAGGTCATAAATTAGGTGAATTTTCTCCAACTCGCACCTTTAGAGGTCATGGTGGAAACAAAAAATAATAACGCATGGGAGTTAGAAAAAGAAATACCGCTGAAGCACTAAAAAAGGCTCGAAAAAATATAGCCTTTGCAAAACTTAACAACTGTCCCACTTCTCCAAGAAAAATGAGACTGGTGGCAGACGTAATTAGGGGTGAAGATGTTGAAAAAGCACTAAATATTTTAAAGTTTAACACAAAAGAAGCTTCATCAAGATTAGAAAAACTGTTGCTTTCTGCTATTGCCAATTGGGAGTCAAAAAATGAAGGCTCAAAAATCGAGAACAGTAATTTATATGTTAAAGAAATAACCGTTGACAGTGGTAGAATGCTAAAACGTGTTCAGCCAGCACCTCAAGGTAGAGCACATAGGATTAGAAAAAGATCCAACCATGTAAAATTAGTATTAAGTAGTAGAATACAAGAAAACCAAGATTCATAATGGGACAAAAAACAAATCCAATAGGTAATAGATTAGGATACATCAAAGGGTGGGATTCCAACTGGTATGGTGGAAAAAATTATGGTGATAAAATTGCCGAAGACAGCAAAATTCGAAAGTATATAGGTGTCAGACTATCAAACGCAAGTGTAGCTAGAGTCGTTATAGAAAGAACCTTGAAAATGGTAACCGTAACTATACATACTGCAAGGCCAGGAATTATTATCGGAAAAGGTGGTCAAGAAGTTGATAAATTAAGAGAAGAATTAAAGAAAATCACTAAGAAAGAAGTTCAAATAAATATTTTTGAAATCAAACGTCCAGAATTAGATGCTACTCTTGTTGCCGCTAGCATTGCTCGCCAAATTGAAGGCAGAATTTCTTTTCGACGCGCTATTAAGATGGCAATTGCAAGTACGATGAGAATGGGTGCTGAGGGTATAAAAGTTAAAATTTCAGGTCGTTTAAATGGAGCAGAGATGGCACGTTCTGAATTATTTAAAGACGGTAGAACTCCTCTTCATACTTTTAGAGCGGATATTGATTATGCTCTTGAAGAAGCACATACCACTTATGGCAGAATAGGAGTTAAAGTATGGATTTGTAAAGGAGAAGTTTATGGCGCCCGTGATTTATCTCCAAATGTTGGTCTGGGTAATAATCCTGGCAATTTAAAAGGTGGAGGTAAGTTTAAAAGAAAAAGAAAATAAAATATAAAAGGGTAATAAAGATATGTTACAGCCAAAAAAGACAAAGTTTAGAAAAATGCAAAAAGGTAAAATGAAAGGTTTTGCACAAAGAGGAAACCAATTATCTTTTGGTTCTTTTGGGATAAAGGCACTGGAAGAAACATGGATAACTGCTCGTCAAATAGAGGCAGCTCGTATTGCTGTAACTCGTTACATGAAAAGACAAGGGCAAGTCTGGATACGTATTTTTCCTGATAAACCGGTTACTTCAAAGCCAGCTGAGGTAAGAATGGGAAAGGGTAAAGGTGCACCTGAATATTGGGCAGCAGTAGTTAGACCTGGAAGAATGTTATTTGAATGTGATGGTGTTCCCAAAGAAGTAGCGCAAGAAGCACTTCGTTTAGCGGCTCAAAAGCTACCAATTAAAACTAAATTTGTCGTTCGTAGAGATTACGTAGAGGCTTAATAAAAATTAATTATGAAACAGTCAGTTATCAAAGATATGGCAACCAATGAGCTTGAGGCTCTTCTTGAAACAGAGAAAGCTCGTTTAGAAAAAATGAAAGTTAATCATTTGGTTTCTCCACTTGAGAACCCAAAGCAAATTACTTTTACAAGAAAAACAGTAGCTAGAATTAATACAGAATTGAGATCTAGAGAATTGATCGAAGCACAAAATTAGGAGAGAAAATGAGAAACCTAAGAAAAGAAAGAATTGGTGTCGTAACAAGTAACAAAATGAATAAATCTATTGTTGTTTCTGTTATGAGAAAAGAAAAACATCCACTTTATGGAAAATTTGTTGTGAAGACAAGTAAGTTTACTGCACACGATGAAAAAAACGACTGTAATAGTGGTGATACAGTAAAAATTATGGAAACTCGTCCAATCAGCAAAAACAAATGTTGGAGGCTTGTGGAAATTATAGAAAGAGCTAAATAAGATGATACAACAAGAAAGTAGATTAAGAGTAGCTGATAATTCTGGTGCTAAAGAAGTACTGTGTATTAAGGTACTGGGTGGTTCAAAAAGAAGATATGCATCAATTGGTGATACCATTGTAGTTACTGTTAAAGATGCTATGCCCTCTGGAAATATTAAAAAAGGTACTGTAGCAAAGGCAGTTGTGGTAAGAACTAAAAAAGAAATACGTCGTCCTGATGGTTCATACATTCGTTTTGATGATAATGCCTGTGTTTTGTTAAATCCAACTGGAGAGATGAGAGGTACACGTATTTTTGGACCAGTTTCTAGAGAACTAAGAGAAAAACAATTCATGAAAATTGTATCACTAGCGCCTGAGGTGCTTTAATATAAAATTATTATGTCAAAGTTACACATAAAAAAAGGAGATACTGTAAAGGTCATTGCTGGAAACTCTAAAGGGCAAGAGGGTAAAGTTATAGAGATAAATATTTCTAAATCCAGAGCTTTAGTTGAGGGAGTAAATATGGTATCAAAGCATACAAAGCCAAATGCTACTAGTCCACAAGGTGGAATTATCAAAAAAGAATCATCTATTCATATTTCTAACCTAATGTTAGTTGATCCAAAATCTGGTGATGCTACTCGTATTGGAAGAAAAATAGTCGATAAAACAGGAAAATTAACACGTTATTCAAAAAAATCAGGGGAGGTAATTAAATAATGTATACACCTAGATTAAAAACTAAGTATTTTGAAGAAATTGTAGCTAAGCTACAACACAAATACTCATACAAATCAGTAATGCAGGTTCCAAAACTTGAAAAAATTTGTTTAAATCAAGGCTTAGGTGATGCTGTTACTGACAAAAAGATGGTAGAACAAGCATGTCATGAGATGACACTTATCACTGGCCAAAAAGCAGTTGCAACTAAGTCTAGAAAGGATATTTCAAACTTCAAATTAAGAAAAGGAATGCCAATTGGTGCTAGAGTAACATTGAGAGGTGATAAAATGTATGAATTCCTTGATCGATTCATCACATCTTCATTGCCTAGAGTTCGTGACTTTAGAGGTATAAATCCAAAAGGTTTTGACGGAAGAGGTAATTACAATCTTGGCATTAAGGAACAAATAATATTCCCTGAAATTGATATTGACAAAGTAAATAAAATAACTGGAATGGATATCACTTTTGTAACCTCAGCATCAAATGATGATGAAGCAATGAGTCTATTAATAGAATTTGGTTTACCATTTAAAAAATAAGTTATGGCTAAAGAATCAATGAAAGCAAGAGAATTAAAGCGTCAAAAGCTTGTTAAAAAGTACGCCGAAAAGAGAGCAAAATTAAAAGCTGTAGGTGATTTTGAAGCACTTCAAAAGCTTCCAAAAAACGCTTCTCCTGTTAGATTACACAATAGGTGTAAATTAACTGGTCGTCCAAAAGGTTATATGCGTCAGTTTGGTATTTCAAGGGTTACATTCAGGGAAATGGCTAACCAAGGATTAATACCTGGAGTTAAGAAAGCAAGTTGGTAATTAGATAAAATTAGAAAATGTATACAGATCCAATAGCAGATTTTTTGACGCGTGTAAGAAACGCAGCAAAAGCAGGACATAAAGTAGTTTCAATTCCTTCTTCGAATACGAAGAAAGAAATGACTAAGATTTTAAAAGACAAAGGTTATATCTTAAACTATAAGTTTGAAGATGATAACAAGCAAGGAATGATTAAAATAGCACTTAAATACAATGGGTCTACTCCTGCTTTTAAGAAAATGGAGCGTATTAGTAAGCCAGGTTTAAGAAAATATGTTAGTAAGGAAACTATGCCTCGAGTACTTAATGGTTTGGGTATTGCTATACTTTCCACCTCCAAAGGCGTTATTACTGATAAAGAAGCTAAAAACTTAAATGTTGGTGGCGAAGTATTGTGCTACGTTTATTAGAAAGATAAAAAAATAAAAAATGTCTAGAATAGGAAATAACCCAATTGAATTGCCACAAGGTGTGAAAGTCACCCTTGGTGAAAACAATTCAGTAGTTGTAACAGGTAAGCTTGGTGAGTTATCAAATACCTTTCACACTGATTTGTCTATCAGCTTAAAAGATAACTTTATTACAGTTAGCCGTCCTTCTAACAGTAAAGAACACAAATCTTTTCATGGTTTGACTCGTTCTCTTTTAAATAACATGATTATTGGAGTAAGTGAAGGTTTTAAAAAAGAGCTTGAGCTTGTTGGTGTAGGTTATCGAGCGAATAATTCAGGACAAAAATTAGAATTAGCTCTAGGATTTTCACACAATGTAGTCTTTGAGATTCCTAATGAAGTTAAAGTAGCAACAGCTTCAGAAAAAGGTAAAAATCCAATTATTACTTTAAGTTCTATTGATAATCAGTTGTTAGGCGTAGTTGCAGCAAAGATTCGTTCGCTAAGAAAGCCCGAACCATACAAAGGAAAAGGAATTAAGTTTGTCGGAGAGCAACTAAGAAGAAAAGCTGGTAAAACTGCTGCTAAATAAAATTATTGAGATATGGTGTTTTCAAAAAAATCAAGAAGAAATAAAATTAGAAGAAGAATAAGATCTGTTATTTCTGGTACATCGGATGTTCCTAGACTTGCTGTTTTTAGAAGTAACAAAGAAATTTACGCACAATTAATTAATGACATTGACGGTAAAACTATTGCTGCAGCTTCTTCTCAGGATATTAAAGGAACTAAAATTGAACAAGCAGTTGCTGTAGGTAAAGCTATTGCCCAAAAAAGTATTTCTACTGGAGTATCAAAAGTTGTTTTTGATAGAGGCGGCTATCTGTATCATGGAAGAGTTAAAGCTTTAGCTGAAGGCGCTCGCGAATCAGGTTTAAAATTTTAAGTAATATAAAGTATGTCAGACATTAAAAGAGTAAAAGCAAGTGATATCGAGCTAGTTGACAAATTAGTTGGTATTCAACGAGTAACAAAAGTAACTAAGGGTGGTCGTACTTTTAGTTTTTCTGCAATTGTTGTAGTAGGAGACGGTAATGGAATCGTTGGACATGGTCTTGGTAAATCCCAGGAAGTTACAGTTGCAATAAGTAAAGCTATTGACTCTGCAAAAAAGAATTTAGTTAAGATTCCTGTTCAAAATGGTACTATACCACATGAACAAGTAGCCAAGTATTCTGGATCTCAGGTACTTATCAAACCTGCATCCAATGGTACTGGTGTAAAAGCAGGTGGTGCAATGCGCGCAGTATTAGAAAGTGCTGGAGTATATGATGTTCTAGCCAAATCTAAAGGCTCATCAAATCCTCATAATTTAGTAAAAGCTACCATGAAAGCTTTAACTGAATTGAGAGATGCTAAACAAGTTGCTTCACAAAGAGGAGTTAATTTAGAAACAGTTTTTAACGGATAAAATTATACTGATGGCTAAAATCAGAATTACGCAAGTAAAAAGTAAAATAGGTAGACCAGAAAGACAAAAGCGAACAATGTTTGCATTGGGTTTAAAAAAAATGAATCAGACGGTTGTGCACGAAGCTACTCCTCAAGTTATTGGAATGGTTAAAAAAGTTGCACATCTTCTAAATATCGAAGAAATTAAATAAATTTTAACAAATGGATTTAAGCAATCTTACTCCTGCTAAAGGATCAATAAAAAATAGAAAAAGAATAGCCCGAGGTGAAGGCTCCAAGAAAGGAGGAACATCAACAAGAGGACATAAGGGAGCTAAATCCCGTTCAGGATATTCAAGAAAAATTGGTTTTGAGGGTGGTCAAATGCCACTTCAGCGAAGAGTTCCTAAATTTGGATTTACAAATCCAAATAGAAAAGAATTTAGAGGAATTAATTTACATTCTTTACAAAACTTGGTTGATAATAAAAAAGTAAAAAACTCAATTAATTTAGAAGATCTTATAGCTAATGGATTAGCACAAAAAAACGATTTAGTTAAAATTTTAGGTAGAGGGGAATTAAAAGCTAAATTAAATATTACTGTACACAGTTTCTCAGTTAGCGCTAGAACCGCTATAGAATCAGTTGGCGGTACAGCAAACACATTGTAATAGAATTATGAAAAATTTGATTACTACATTAAAAAATATTTGGAAAATTGAAGACTTGAGAATTAGGATTCTGGTTACTCTAGGATTTATACTTATTTATCGTTTAGGAGCTCAAGTACCATTACCAGGAATTAACGCTAGTGTTTTAGCTGCAGCTAACGAGGCCAGCGGCGGCCCTGATGGATTATTAGGATTGTTAAATTTATTTACAGGTGGAGCTTTTGCTCAAGCATCAATTTTTGCACTTGGAATAATGCCTTACATTTCAGCTTCAATTGTTATTCAGTTAATGGGAATTGCAGTGCCATATTTTCAGAAATTACAAAGAGAGGGTGAAAGTGGTAGAAGAAAAATTAATAACATTACTCGTTATTTAACAATATTAATCACAGGCTTTCAAGCTCCTGGTTTTGTAGCAAATTTGAAGAGTCAATGGTTAAACAAGCCTATTGAACTTGCTGATGGAACCTTTGGCTATGTATTTGCCAATAATGAAGCTTCTTTTATGTTTTCAGTAATGTCTGTGATTGTATTGGTAACAGGTACTATGTTTGTAATGTGGCTTGGTGAAAAAATTACAGATAGAGGAATTGGAAATGGTATTTCTCTAATTATAATGATAGGTATTATTGCTGCTCTACCGGGATCTTTATTTGCTGAGTTTGCTGCTGCATTAGAAAGTCAAGGAGGAGGGTTGGTAGTTTTCTTAGTTGAAATATTAGCTTTAATGTTGGTTATTCTCGTTAGTATATTATTGGTACAAGGAACAAGAAGAATTCCTGTTAATTTTGCCAAAAGAGTTGTTGGAAATAAGCAATACGGAGGTGTACGTCAATATATACCATTGAAAGTCAATGCCTCAGGAGTTATGCCAATTATATTTGCTCAAGCTATAATGTTTGTTCCAGTTACTTTAGTTGGTTTTTCTGATTCAGAAACATTACAAGGATTCGCAGCAGCATTCACTGATTTTGCAGGATTTTGGTACAATTTAGTTTTCTTCTTTATGATTGTAATATTTACCTACTTTTACACAGCTATCACTGTTAATCCAAAACAAATGGCAGACGATATGAAGAAAAATGGAGGCTTTGTTCCAGGTGTTAAGCCAGGCCGAAAGACAGCTGAATTTTTAGACGATGCTATGTCAAAAATAACGTTACCAGGCTCACTGTTCCTAGCATTAGTTGCAATACTACCTGCTTTTGCTATGCAATTTGGTGTAAATCAAGCTTTTGCTCAATTTTATGGTGGAACATCGTTATTAATAATGGTTGGAGTTGTATTAGACACTCTTCAACAAATAGAAAGTCACTTATTAATGCGTCATTATGACGGATTAACTAGTACAGGAAGAATAAAAGGAAAGTCATCAGGAATGATGGGACAATAATAACAGATTCGATGATCTTTATTAAGACTGACGAAGAAGTTGAATTGATAAGAAAAAGTTCTTTACTTGTTGCAAAGGCACACGCAGAGGTTGCCAAAATGATTAAGCCAGGAGTTTCAACACTTCAACTTGATAAACGCGCAGAGGAGTACATAAATGACAATGGAGGTAAATCTGCTTTCAAGGGATACAATGGGTTTCCAAACACATTGTGTGTATCACCTGATAGTCAAGTTGTTCACGGAATTCCCAACAATGAACCTCTCAATGAGGGTTCTATATTATCGGTAGATTGCGGTGTATTAATGAATGGTTTTTATGGTGATTCGGCCTATACTTACGCTGTTGGTAATATAGATGTCGAAACCCAAAAGCTATTAAATGTGACCAAAGATTGTTTGTATAAGGGAATTGAACAAGCTATTGTAGGTAACCGTGTTGGAGATGTTAGTTATGCTGTACAACAATATGCAGAATATCATAATTACGGAGTAGTACGGGAATTAGTCGGTCACGGCTTAGGTCAGTATTTACATGAAAGCCCTGAAGTGCCAAATTATGGAAAACGTGGACGCGGTCCAAAATTACAAGATGGATTAGTCATAGCTATTGAGCCAATGATTAACATGGGAGTAAAAGATATCTGTCAACATTCTGATGGTTGGACAATTACTACTGCTGATAACAAACCATCTGCACATTTTGAACACACCATTGTTGTAAGACAAGGAAAAGCTGATATTTTATCAAGTTTTGAATGGATAGAAAAAGAATTGAATAAAAATTAAATATGGCCAAACAGCCACATATTGAACAAGATGGAGTAATTACTCAAGCACTTTCTAACGCAATGTTTAGAGTAGAGTTAGAGAATGGACATACAATTACAGCTCATATTTCGGGTAAAATGAGAAAATTTTATATAAAATTATTACCTGGAGATAAGGTAAAATTAGAAATGTCACCATACGATTTAACAAAAGGAAGAATAACTTACAGATACTAAAGAAAATGAAAGTTAGAGCATCATTAAAAAAGAGAAGTGAAGATTGTAAAATTGTCCGAAGAAAAGGACGTTTATATGTAATTAATAAAAAGAATCCTAAGTTTAAACAACGTCAAGGTTAATTAAAAAAATATTAAATGGCTAGAATTGCAGGTATCGATTTACCAAAAAACAAAAGAGGCGTAATAGGTCTAACATACATCTATGGAATAGGATCTAATATTGCTAAAAATATTTTAGATAGAGCTGGAATTGATTACAGCATAAAAGTTCAGGATTGGAATGATAAGCAACTTTCTGATATCCGTCAAATAATAGGTGATGAAGTCAAAGTTGAGGGAGAGTTACGTTCTGAAACACAAATGAATATTAAGCGATTGATGGATATCGGTTGTAACAGAGGTATTCGTCATCGTTCAGGTTTACCATTAAGAGGTCAACGTACAAAGAATAATTCGAGGACTCGTAAAGGAAGAAGAAAAACAGTAGCCAACAAGAAAAAAGCTACTAAATAAAAAACTGAGATATGGCTAAATTAAATCAGAAAAAAAGAACAGTTAAAGTTGAAGCATTAGGTCAAGCACATATACAAGCAACTTTTAATAATATTATAATTTCACTAACAAATAATCAAGGACAAATTATTTCTTGGTCTTCAGCTGGAAAAATGGGATTTAGAGGTTCTAAAAAAAATACACCTTACGCTGCTCAAACAGCTGCTGAAGATTGTGCAGTACGAGCTTATGAAGCAGGCTTAAGAAAAGTCAAAGTATTTGTTAAAGGCCCGGGTGCTGGAAGAGAATCTGCAATCAGATCATTACACAATAATGGAATTGTAGTTACTGAAATAGTTGATATAACTCCCTTACCCCACAATGGTTGTCGTCCTCCCAAAAGACGAAGAGTGTAATTTAAGTAAAATAAGAAATAAATTAAAAAAAAATGGCAAGATACAGAGGTCCACAATCTAAAATAGCTAGACGATTTAACGATCCTATATATGGTCCTGATAAGGCATTGGAAAGAAAAAATTATGGTCCTGGACAGCATGGAAACAATAGAAGGTCAAAAAAGTCTGAATATGCTGGTCAGTTAGCTGAAAAACAAAAAGCAAAATATACTTATGGTATTTTAGAAAAACAATTTTCTAATTTATTTAAAGAAGCCTCTAGAAGAAAAGGTATAACAGGTGAAATTCTTTTACAGCTATGTGAGACACGTTTAGATAACATTGTCTACAGGCTTGGAATTGCGCCAACTAGAAGAGCATCGAGGCAATTAGTTTCTCATAGGCATATTACTGTAAATGGTAATGTAATGAATATTCCCTCATATTCAGTAAATGTTGGAGATATTATTGCCGTTCGTGAAAAATCAAAATCATTAGAAGTTATAATAAACTCTACATTAAATTCATCTAATAAATGTGAATATGTTGAATGGAATTCAGATTTAATGTCTGGTAAGCTAATAGCGGTACCGCAACGCGATCAAATTTCTGAAAACATTAAAGAACAACTTATAGTTGAATTATACTCTAAATAATAACCAAATCACCCTATTGATATGTCAATATTAGATTTTCAAAGACCAGACAAAGTATTCATGATAGAGTCAACAGACTTTCATGGTAACTTTGAATTCAGACCATTAGAACCAGGATATGGTTTAACCATCGGAAATGCCTTGAGAAGAGTTCTACTTTCTTCTCTAGAAGGATTTGCCATTACATCTATAAAAATTGAAGGCGTTGAACATGAGTTTTCTTCAATTAAAGGAGTTGTTGAAGATGTTACTGAAATTATATTAAATTTAAAGCAAATACGACTCAAACAGCAAATTGAAGAAGATAATTCAGAAAAAGTTCATGTAAAATTTACAGGAAAAAATCGACTTACAGCTGCGGATATAGGAAAAAGTTTGACATCTTTCCAGATTTTAAATCCTGATTTAGTGATATGTAATATGAACAAATCAGTAGAAATAGAAATGGAGCTTGTCATAGATAAAGGAAGAGGTTACGTTCCATCTGAAGAAAACAAAAAAGTCACGGCACCTCTTGGAACAATTTTTATAGATTCTGTGTTTACCCCAATAAAAAATGTAAAATTTAGTGTTGAAAACTTCAGAGTTGAACAAAAAACAGATTATGAAAAGTTGGTTTTTGAAATTATAACTGATGGTTCAATTCATCCGCAAGATGCTTTAACTGAAGCAGCTAAAATTTTAATTCAGCACTTTATGTTATTTGCTGATGAAAATGTTTCATTTGAGCAAACTGAATCTGACAACACCCACGAGTTCGATGAAGACACATTACATATGCGTCAGTTACTTAAAACAAAGCTAACCGATTTAGAATTATCAGTTAGAGCATTAAATTGTTTGAAAACCGCCGA
>TARA_B100000963_G_scaffold308909_1_pt1 | contig 16821 bp, 18 predicted proteins | sample TARA_B100000963 | Tara Oceans TARA_B100000963 (sample SAMEA2622097) | marine metagenome | biome: marine biome (ENVO:00000447); feature: surface water layer (ENVO:00002042); material: "saline water (ENVO:00002010), including plankton (ENVO:xxxxxxxx)" | depth 5 m | reverse complement strand
CCAATTACTGGTTTGCCCGTTTTCAGTGCCATGTCAAGAACCTTACAGATCTTCAGTCCATGCATTTCACCTAAAGAGCCACCATATACTGTGAAATCTTGAGCAAAAGCAAACACTTCTCGGCCGTTTATGCAACCATGACCGGTAACAACACCATCACCTGGAATAACATTTTTGTCCATATCAAAGTCTCGGCACCTGTGTTCCACAAGCGCATCGATCTCTTGGAACGAACCCTCGTCAAGTAGGATTTCGAGTCTCTCCCGGGCGGTTAATTTACCTCTGTTATGTTGAGCATCAACACGATTTTGACCGCCGCCGGCCTCGCTTTGCGCTTTTCTATTTCTCAAATCGCGCAGTCTTTCCTCAGTCGTAGGCATGGACTCCCCAACCCCAAGAGCGCCTAGGCCGCCTTTATTGATTACCATAATTTATTGCAATGTGGAGTAATGATTGTAGATTAAATTACCAATCGTAGGGATTATTCTAGGGGTTGCTTGATAGGTGATAGACGACTAGCCGCTACATGGGCCAGAATATACGCATTGTTATTGCCAAACCCGGTCTGGATGGTCATGACCGTGGCGCTAAAGTTGTTGCTCGGGTATTGCGCGATGCTGGACATGAAGTGATATATACCGGGCTGCGTAGAACTGCCAAACAAATAGTTGAGACAGTTAGAGATGAAGACGCAAGATTTCTCGGGCTGTCGTCACTATCTGGGGCTCACAATCATCTGTTTCCTAGAGTTTGCGAACTACTACTCGAAGAGGGCATATCGGATGTTATTGTGTTTGGTGGTGGCATTATACCTGAGGACGATCGACCGGCTTTACATGCAGCAGGTATTAGAGCAATCTTTGGACCCGGCACACCGACTGATGAAATACTTGAATTCATTGTCCAAGCGTCTACTATGAATGATGTTGGAGTTGGGGCGGACAATGATTGGTACTGGGAATCATCCGCTTGAGGTGAGAATTTGGATATCGAACTTGTTAATGCGGCTATTAATGGAGACCGCAGGTCTTTGGCAAGAACGCTGAGCGGTATTGAAAATGGTCTAATTAAACTTGAGCAAATAAGGCAAAGCGTGACACATTCTTCGAAGAGCCACCAACAGAATGTCTGGACATCGCTTGCAATAACGGGTGCACCCGGCGTTGGTAAATCTTGTTTGATTGATAAATTATTGAAAATCTGGGCCGGCGCTGGACTGAAAATTGCACTTTTGGCTATCGACCCATCCTCGCCCCGGACAGGAGGGGCTTTGCTTGGTGACCGAGTTAGAATTACCTCGGTGGATGATGAAAGTGTCAAACACAACATCTACATACGGTCAATCGCAACCAGGAAGTCTTCTGGAAATGTTCCTTTAATTGTCGCCGATATGATTGAGTTTTTGCATTTGGCAAATTGGGACAGAGTGGTAATTGAAACAGTTGGTTCTGGACAGTCGGAGGTGAGGTGTGCAGCTATCGCAGACCGCATTGTCGTAGTAGAGGGGCCCGCTCGAGGTGATGGTGTGCAAGCGGAAAAAGCAGGGCTACTCGAATTAGCAGACGCAGTGATTGTTAACAAATCAGACTTGATTGGCGCAGATAAACACGCTGAAGAATTGCGCGAGTCTTATCATTTAGGTGAAGGCGAGGCACCGCCAGTTATGCTAACCTCAGCGTTGGAGGAAACAGGCGTGTTTGATGCTGCAGAGGTTCTACTTACTTTACCAGGTTCGGGTCGTTCTGAAAGAGCACGTTGGCGCGAAAGACTGCTGGCGCATTATGAGCGCAAAATTCTGGAGTCGCCAAAATTGGATGATGTTCTATCATCTCTGGCGGCAGGTTCAATTTCCATCGATGATGCCATCAGCCTACTAGGTGGGGAATAAATGAGCGAACAAGTCGAATTGACCAATCCGGTAGATCTATCAGTTGGTGGCATGAGTGGCCACATATTTAGGCGAATTTTTCATCTTGCTATGGGTATATTACCCATATTGTATTTTGAATTAGGGCCAGAGGTTGCTGAATCTGTAAGTATGACTTTGGACGAAATTGTTGCAGCGATTGTTATTGTAGCGGTTTTGGGTGAGAGTGCAAGATTGAAACTAGGATTTACTGTATTTGGACAGCGAGAATATGAATCAAAGCAGGTGTCTGCGCTTGCATGGGGTGCTTTGGCGATTGGTATGGTATTTCTAATTACACCAACTGAGGAGTATGCTTATCCACTGATATTCTCGCTGACGTTTGGAGATCCATTCATGGGTGAACTGCGACGACGAGGTGTTGATTCTAAGTCTGTGGTTTACTATGCCTGTGTTTTAGTTTTGGGTATTTGGCTGACTTGCTGGTACTTGTTTGATACCCCACTGTTAGTCTGTCTAATTGCTGCGCCGATAGCAGTCATTAGCGAGACTCCGAGATTGCGTTATATTGATGATAACGCTACTATGTTACTTATCCCACTAGCAGCAGTGGTAATACTTGAGCCGTTCTTTGCTATTATGTGAATTTTCAATATGTTAAAATGCAGTTTAGTGTAGCGTAGGATGAGCACGATGGATGAGAACGACAGTAAATATTCCGAGCCGCCTCAAGGGGCATATTATTTCGTCTACGCCTTGTCGATAATCCTTCTTGCAGTAGCGATGTTTGCCTACCCTTTGTGGTAATCAACGGCGAAAAGCGATTCTTCAAATAAACAATCGCTAACAAGTGAATATGTGCGGTATTTCTGGGATGTTCGCATCGCCGGATGAATCTGTGATAAATCGCATGATTGGTATTCTCGCTCACCGTGGTCCAGACGGCAGCGGCGTATGGTCTGATGCAAACATTTCCCTCGGACACACTAGGCTATCAATAGTGGACCTAGCTGGCAGCAGTCAACCAATAACAGGTAGCAATGACTGTGTAATTATCGTCAATGGCGAGATTTATAATCACCTACAATTGCGTGACAAATTGAACTATCAGTGGCGAACTGGTGGTGATTCAGAAGTTATACTGGCACTTTACCATGACTTCAAAATGAAGGGTGGTGGTGATAACCATAAAACTTGGATTAGCAAATTGAACGGGATGTTCAGTTTCGCCCTTTGGGACGCGAAACATGGGGAATTGATTCTCGCTCGCGATAGTTTAGGAATCAAACCATTAGTTCGCTCAATTGTCGATGGTAGTCTGTTATTCGCTAGCGAGATTAAGGCATTTCACGCTCATGAATCATACACTCCAGCATTAGACGAAGTTTCTCTTGCGTTAAGGTTGGCGTGGGAGTATACTATGGATGCCTCAACACTGATCGCTGATGTTCACCAAGTTCGTCCCGGAACTGCTGAGGTTTGGCGTCTAGACAGTATGTCACAGCCATACTTGGATTCAGTGACTAATTTCGAACGTCAAAAACTGAATCCGCAACACAGTTGGAGCCCGGGTGATGATGCAAGTAGACTACTAGAATCGTTCACTGTTAGTGTGCAAGAACGTTTGATGGCCGATGTTCCAGTGGGAATTGTTCTGTCGGGTGGTTTAGATTCATCCTTGGTTGCTGCAGTTGCTAGTGAAGCTGCAGGGCGTGAAGGCCAACCAGTACCAGCTTGCTGGACTGTGGCTGAAAGTGAGGATAACCCTGACTGGATTGCCGCTGAAGAAGTGGCTAAATCGCTTGATTTGGTTCATCATCAAAAGATTATGAATGACGAGATATTCATCAAAGATATTCCAAAATTGTCATGGTATGGCGAGGATTTGGACGTATCAGTACTCTTCTTTCAACCGTTATTCCAAGAGATGAGGAAGCAGGTAAAAGTCGGACTATGCGGGCAAGGAGCAGATGAAATTCACGCCGGTTATCCTCGCTACAAATCACTTGGCAAACACAGGCAATTAGTTTTGGAGCGATTAAAATCAATTAATAGTTCGATAAGTGATAAGATTATTGCCAAGCAACTCCCAACCAATGAGTGCTACTTTGACAACAGTTTACACCCAGAGGATTATACCAACAATTTAGAAGATATGTTAAATTTTGAGTTAGAGCGTGGACAATTGAGTAACTTTCAACTCAGGTTGGTTGATCGTCATTCAATGGCACATTCCCTTGAAGTAAGAGTGCCGTTTTTGGGCAAATTCCACCGCGAGCAAGCATATCGTTTACCAAAAGAGTGGCGACTACCAAATGTCGGTTTGGAAAAAGCGGCCCTGCGCAGCGCTGCAAGATTGACAGGATTGCCCAGTCATATTACAGACCGGCCAAAATTACCGGCCGGAACCGCAACCTCTCCCAACCAATTGAAGTCATTCTTGAGTGAATATTCCAACTATTCACAAGAGTTAGCAAATCACTATTCGAATTTCACCAGAGTATTGCAGAAGCAACCAGACATGGCTTTAGGTCTTGGATTGTTTGAGGCACTACACATAATAGAGCCCCATCACCGCCGTCAAAATTATTCTATAGAATCATTAATAGAGGAGGTTATATCATGAATCTAAGTGATTTGAATGAGTTGGTTGAAGCCAAGAGGCAGATTATTACTGAATGGATGAACGCCAAGCGTCAAGAAGTACCCATTCCGATTTATGGTAGTGTGGATGTCAGAGATGCTGGATGGAAGATCGCCGTAGTCGATGCAAATCACTTTCCCGCTGGTTTTAATAACATAGCTAAAGAAGACGAGCAACATATCTCAGCCCTACTAAAGAATCACATTAGGAGGCGCGATACAAACTGCGAGTGGGTTCACCTATACCCTGAATCACACACGAGAAATGCGGCATATGTTGAAAATCTAACCACCTTGCAAAGACTCATCGAAAAAGCAGGTTTCAGGTGTACAGTTGGTTCACCAGAACTCGCTGAGCATGGTTCTTTGGCTGGTATTTCTGGTCCATTAAACTTAGACTATGTTTCAATAATTCAGGTTGGAGATGAAGAAAGTATAGTTGTCGATGGGGTCGCACCTGACATGATTTTGCTCAATAATGACCTAACAGAAGGAATTGTTCCAGGGCTGACATCTGCCCGCGTATCACCCCCGCCAATAATGGGCTGGCACCAAAGGAAGAAGTCACACCATTACGAAGCGCTGAGCGAGTACGTCCATGAGATTGCGGAAATGTTGGAGATTGAGCCGTGGCATTTGATGACAGATTGGTTTGTATCAAAAGACAAATGTCTCGATAGAGAATCGTGCCGTATTGAGTTGGCTGCTGAGGTTGATGAATTCATTGATAAAATAAAACAAAAGTACCACTCGATGGCTATTGAGCGCGAGCCAGTAGTCTTCATCAAGAATGACAGCGGAACATACGGTCTTGGAATACTATCGGTGAAGAGTGGCAAGGAACTGTTATCATTATCAAATCGAAAAATGAATAAACTCATGTATTCAAAAGGTGGTGTTGATGTGGAAAATTTTCTAATCCAGGAGGGGGTTCCAACCAGATTGAAAACCGAGGATGGAGGCCCCGTTGAACCAGTGGTTTATCTGGTCGATGGTCAAGCAGCGTCATGGTTCTATCGAGTGAATGAAAAGAAAAGTGATATTGAAAATCTAAATTCTCCTAGTTCAACATTCCAAAGCCATGCAGAGGCAGGACATCTCTATGGAGAAAACTCACACAGTTGGCACGCTTTAGTTGCCGAACTATCTATGCTTGCTATGGGTAAGGAATTTTCAAACTATCGTGATTAGATTTCATGCAAAGCAATATCACTCTTATTGGTTTGGTATAATCATGGCCAGGGCTTGGTTGTACTCACTAACCATACTGATTGGTTTATGGGTTTCAGCCACAGCATGTGGTGGTCTATTACCAGACAAGCTAGCGGAATGGCCGGTAAACATTTGGTGTTGGTCGGTATTTTTTGCTATCTACAAATCAACAGACCGTAAAGAGCGTATTGAGATGCTAACGGTTCTTGCCTTTGCGACACCCATGGAACTATTTTTTAGCGAGGTTTGGAAGATATATGAATATCAACGCGGTTTAATGCCGCTATTTGTACCGGCAGGTCATTATTTTTTGTTTGATCTAGGGCGTATAATAGCTAGTAAATTTGAGCAAAAACTAGCGATACCGATCCTGATGCCATTTATTCCAATGGTGGCCTATGGTGTTATTGTTGGTAGCGATACCTCTGCGGTATTTCTGCTATTACTTGTGTTGTTATTTACCAAATTCGGCCCACAACCTCGTCTTTATGCATCCATGGCATGGGCAGCGCTAGTGATGGAAATCGTGGGTACTCAACTTGGCAATTGGACATGGTCTAATGATGTCCCTTGGACTGGCCTGACCGCATGGAATCCACCTCTCTTGGTAGGCGCATTTTATTGCTTAGGGGACTTACTCGTTAACACAACAGTCGTTAAGTTTGAAGAGAAGCACCCCCTAGGGTCAACCAGATGACGAGTGCGAAGGAGTTGAAATTGCGTCGGCAGCAAGAAGCCTTGCGCATAAGGACATCGCTTAATCGTCAGCGTAGCGTCCAGCACTCCAGTATCAAAGGTGGTGAAAATACCGTTGCTTTTGTGAAAGAACAACAATGCATTGGATGTGACCAATGTGATATTGTTTGTGATGATGATGCAATCCAACTGTATAAAGTCGCTATGCGAAGCCCTTTGATGAATGTAGAATCAAATAGGAAAGCGAAAATCATTAGAGATGCTTGCACTGGTTGCCGTTTGTGTGTCCTTGCCTGTCCGACTGATGCAATATCTATGATTGACAGGTGATGACTGTTATGAGTAGTAAAAGTGAAGCAAAGAACGATGCTCAACGCTTTGGTGGTGAGTTTGGGCCATATAGAAAACCGGGGACTACCGGAGTACCGTTGTCGACCTTCAAGACCTTAGTCTGGACATCTAACATAGGTGGACTGCTGTTGTGCGTGTTGGCACTGGAAATGCTGTTTGTCAGGCAGATGTTTTTTTGGGGATTGATGGCAATGCTGGGAGGTGTTGCTGTAGCTTTATTTCCTTCTAACTACGAAATCATAGGAATGAGTGACTCTAGTGAGGGGCCAACAAAGAAAAAGTCGAAGTGAATATCAGAGTAGTCAAGCTTCGGTTTCGACAACTAAAGCAGTATCTTGACCAATCTTGTCTTTCTTTTCATTGATCTGTTGTGCAAGGAACGAAACAACATCGAGAATCTTGATGTCTGCATAGCGCTCATCGCCTTCGAACTTCAGACATTCGAAGTGAGAAACACACTTCGGGCACGAGGTGAGCATGGTATCAGCACCAGTTGATTTGATTTCTTCCATTCGTGCGACTCTTAGCGCTCTTGCGTTCTCATTACATGACATCATGCTTGACACACCGCAACACATTGCGTCTTCTCCACTGTGTTCCATCTCAACGATGCTAACACCTTCTACGGATTGAATCAATTCACGAGGTTCTTCGTAAATTCCCATTTGCCTACCAAGTCTACAGGGGTCATGGTAAGTAACAGTGGTTTCTTCTTCGACCTTGAGATTCATGTCGAAGCCTTGTTCTAGGAGGAATTCGGTGGTATGCATGACCTTGACATCTTCCAATTCGTAGTCTCTGGCAAATGTTCTGAAACATTCGGCACAGGATGAGACCAAGGTGTCAATTCCAGACTGGTGTATTTTCTTTTGATTGTATGCTTTTAATTTATCAAATACTTCAGTCAGACCCTGCCATTTTTGATCGTGACCACAACATTTCAAGAAATCTCGTCCGAGGTATGACACATCAACTCCAATCTCATCAAAGATGGTAAATGCCGAGGTTGTTGCATCGCCTAAGTTCATCTCGCCCTCATTGACGTGTGAGAAGACCATCTCTTGGTCTAAATAGTCGACGCAACCAGGGTAGTATCCTACATTAGACTCAATCGGGTAGTCTTCAACAGCCATGAAATCTGCGTTAGCATCCTCCTCCGCTTCAGCAGCAAGCACCGCTTGTAACACGGTGTGAGGGATTTCAGCTTGTGGTCCACCAACAATCAAACCTCTTCTAATGTCAACATATGAGTCGTAGTCAACAAGTTGTGGACAGGCGTTGGTACACGCTGTGCAGGTTAAACACGAATACAACGGGACACCATCGTCTTCGTTATTCCAAGAGTTGTAAATGATGTTGAGCTTGTCACCACCATTAAACAAGCGAACTGGACAAGCATCATCACACAAATCACAGCCGTAACATTTGTTCATCTCGAATTCATATCCTCTAGCCATCGACCTCAACAGGATAAATACCATTGCACCAAATGTTAAACATGGAATAAACATTGCATAAATCAATTTTGCATCTAGGCTTTTGGGGTTCATGTGGTAACTCGGATTGTTGACTTCATCAAAACTGCCAGCGCCAAGAGCCATTTCGACACTGTTGCTCAAGTTAACAGTCTTCCCTTGCAACGCGTCTGGCGCTGAGTTAGACCAAACCAACAGTGGTTGGAAGGCAATGATTTCCAGACCCATTTCTTTCATCATGGTGTCATTAAGTGCCAACGGCCCGGATATTACGACATCAAATTCGTAGGTATATGTTCCCACAGGCAAGTCTAGGGACGCGCCAGCACAGTTAGAAAATTCAGAAACTATCTCGTCATCAGCGTTGTAAACTACCATTGTGCTGCTTATCATTGTCTCGGTTTTGACATCGTTGATCTTTCTTTCTTCTGCTCTGTGTTCGCAGGCGATATCAGTAGTGATTTTACTCACCGATTCATGATGGCCTTCAGGGAAGTGGACTGGGTCCTCTGTGATGGTGAAAGTCCCAGCGGAGCGCCAAGCATCTTCAGCAGTTAAGACAGTTGAGTTTTCCGCAGCATTGATTCCATTAGCCGGATCTTGGTGGCCGTTAGCATCGGCAAAGTCGATTATTACCTGTTGGCCAGGCTGATATATGACCCAATCAAGCCATGCTGCTGTAGGAACTATGCCATCATCAGACCAACCAAATTCATCAGTAAATTCATTGGTATCGTGCACATGTATGTCCACTGGCTGGGTCCGCATCTCCTCGAGTTCAGTATAATCTGCAATGGTGCCAAGTCCTTTTGCACCCCAGAAACCTTTGTCGTAAACATCCCAGGTAGCAACAGTTGCTGCGGTAGATAGAATTAGAGCACCGACTAAGATTTGTTTGGCATGTCCTGGTGTGAATCCAGAGCCCCATGCTTTAGTTAGCACCATCCGGGCGCCAAAATATATACAAATCCATAAGAAAACACCGGTCATGAGCCAAGGTAGAGCATTGAAAGCTTCCGCTAACCATGGTTCTCTCACCCCGCACAATAGGTCTCCGTGGCTGTCTAACTTACAGTAATCAGATCTATTTTTATGGTATAATTCTAGGAAAATGTTGATCGAAAACACTGAGATAAACCATATGTGTGCAAGATAGACTGCGCCAGCAGCGGCAAACCATGGGTCTTCGACGGGTCGCTTTTCCCTTCCGCCCAAAAACGGTGGTAAGACCAAAATACCTACCGGGATTCCTGTTAGGGCAGCACCCCACCAAGCAGCGTTCCATGGGAACACGGGTTGGCCAAAGATATCACCGACAAAACCTGTCGGCACGGTAAACTGCGGGAGATATTCACCCCATCTCAAATAACCGTATGAAAACAATACATACCAATCAGGGAAAACGAAACCTGCTTGTGCATAGGGGTCTGCCGCACCGTGGAGTGGTGGCGGGATTATCCACGCGTAATATAGTAGGACAGCTCCCATGAAAGCAAAAATCAATACGTCTCTAAGTACTTCATGCGGCCAGAATCCGTGCCCCATTCTAGTTCGTTTACGCTTCTCTCCCGTTGTCTGCAGTCTTTCTTTTTCATCCATGTAGGATGACGCAACTCTTCCGAGATTCTCTACTAGTCCCATTTAATTCACCCAAAATTCAATGTGGCTCCGCAATCCCTTGCACCCAAACTATAAACAAATGAACGATAATTAATGCAGTGACAGTCACTGGCAGAATGAAAACGTGAATGAAATACATTCGAGTAACTGTTCTTGGAGTAAGTGCTGAACCGCCAAATAACAGAGTAGCGATTTGCTTGCCGACTAGTGGACTGGAATTTGCCAGGTTAATTCCGATGACTGCTGCACCATAAGCCAGTGAATCCCACGGTAAGAGATAACCGGAATATCCAAACACAATTGTCAGAGCCATAAGAGCAACACCAATCAACCAGTTCAGTTCTCTTGGATTTCGATATGCACCGGTGAAATATACCCTGCACATGTGCAAGAAAACGCTGGCTACCATGAAGTGAGTCCCCCAATGGTGAACGGCTCTGATGATGTAACCAAATGGCAGTTCGGTCATTATGTATTGCATGCTTAGATATGCCGGAGAGGGGATTCCCTCGCCGCCCGGCACGTAGTAAATCCCCAATACAGTCCCAGTCATGACTAGAATTATGAACGATAGGAAAGAGATTCCACCGAGACAGTATAGTGGATACCAATACCAAATAATTCTCAGCTTGTATTTTTCTGCATGGGTCAGCGGCATCTGTCGGTGCATGTTGTAATACGCACCTTTTGACATATTCCAGTAGTCTTGAATCCTAAACCTAGTATCCAGCCAGGAGAATACCCACAGGAACGAACGCTCTGCGAAACCCATTCTACCAGTTGACTCAACGGCTCGTAGAATCTCTCGGCGCGGCATTTCTTCGTTTTCTTTACGTAGAGTAAATGCCACAAGAACAATGATGAAGGCTATGAAAAACCAGAGAATCCAAAACATTGTTGTCATTTCTTCACCTCAATCACAATACGTATACCAATCGAGGTAGTCTGTAATTCCCTCAATGTTATCACCATTCATCTGCACCGGAATAATCGGCAAACCCACCGGGGCTGGCCCACCAGAAACTTTTATGCCGGCATAGTTAAATGTGGCGCCATTAGCACGGTTTCTGTTTGAATTCATCTCCAAAGCGGTGGGATCAAATCTTGATGAGTGGCAGATGCAGAATAATTTGGTTCCACCATCATCAGTTCCGCCTGGCGTCCATGAGTCGTCAGTGAATGAATTAGAAACCAACTGCCACCCAGGTATGCAACATAAGTGCGTACAGCGTCCATAGATTATTACTAGGTTATCACTCGGGAATATTCTAGGGTCCAGGTCAGACATGTCCTCAAAGTGTCCAATGCGCTTTCCTGTTTCGTCATATCCTTCCATCAGTTGGAACCTTGCCTTGCCGCTTGAATCCGGCAAATCTTTATTCTTCGTGTGGTCTACATAAACAACAATTACAGGCACTCCAGCCCAGATTCCAGCCGCACCGGCGGTCCCTGTGGATGACTTTGCTGCTTCGTCAACAAAGTCTTTCCTGGTCATCGGCAGTTCGTGCTTGGCACCATACCACGCTTCGTCTTCCCGACCTTTGGCCCAAAATATTACTCCGTTGTTGCTTCCACCAGAGTCGGCGCCTGGTGGTAAGAGGATTGCCGAGAAGCCGAGGACGCCAAGAGACGCAGCCAGTACTCCGGTTGCAGTATTGAAACCATATTTCAAGAATTGACGACGGTTGATAACTTTACTAGAACCAATCATGCCGTCGCCATCGTCTAATGACGGGGCGGGTTTCAGATTGTATTCTCTAGCCATTTCTGATCAAACCTTGTATTCTTTCCAATCTTTCTGATGCTCAGGGATGAATTTGTTTATTGCGTGTTTTACGATAATAGTATCCGGTAAAATGAATCTTAGGTAGACCAAACCCATTAGAATCAGAGTTGTTACTCCTATCGCTAGATGGAATGCGAGTTGCCTCTGGTCCCAGTCGTTGGCGAGTCCGTAGATTAGGGAGAACATCCAATAACACGACCAAAAAATTCCCCAAATGAAGAAAAACATGGTTAGGTAAGATGCTCCTGAGGGTGCCAGTTTTGCGCTGACAACCGAGCCCATATCTGCTTCGGTAAACACTCCTTTGTCAATGGCCATTTCCATTTGCTCTTCAGTGAGTGATGCATCCTCCAACGACTTACGAGCGTCGTCTACGCTAATGTCTCCACTTGCAACACCTCTCAATAGTTTGGTAATTGTATCATCCATCACTGATCACCTCTTCTGCGTATCTTGTAGCGCAAGCGTAATTGGTTACTTCTGCCTTTGTACGACGATGAGAAACTGTATCTAAGCATGAGTCCGGCAAACAAGACCACTGCTAAAACAGCGCCAAAACCAAGCAGTCCAAGCACGTGCGCTCTAAACTCAGCACCCATGTGTTTCAGGTCTACTCCGGTTTCTTTTGGTGCAGGTGGGCTGACATTGCCGTCACCAGCAAATAATGTTCTAGTCCCCATTGCTGCAGTTTTTTCGTCGCCTTCCTGAAGAGCGAAGATAAGTTGATTCCACTTGTCTTCGGGTCCAGGGCCTTGATCTCCGTTAACTGAGTTGCCAGTTATCCAAAAGTCGACTACTCCTGTTTCAGCGACTGGTGCTTCCCATGACAAAATCCACATTCTGTCATTGCCTCCAGCGGCAGCTTCAGTTTGGGTGAGTGTAGTAGGGTCTTCTTCCCAGTTTTGTAAATTCTCGCCAGATAGAACGCCGTCAGACACTCGCATCGAGAAGCCAGCAGTCCATGGGCTGGCTGCTGCAGGGCCGCCAATTATTTGTAGCTTCAATTCGTAAGTGTTGCCAGATTCCCAAGCGTAGGGGACATCGTCAAGAATTATCTGGACCGTGTTATCGGCTACTCCGTTGTGGCAAAGACAACCTTCCTTTGCGACATCATCGATGGTTTCCCCGGCATTAATTTGTTGGCCACCAATGCCGCCGTGGTAGGAAGATGCGAGTCCAGGAAGTGCCAATAAAATAACCAGCAAAGCACCTAGCGCAAGGCGATTTGTGTTAGGCTTGCGCAGCATTGACACACCCAGTTAATTATGCCACCGGTGTGAACCCTTTAAACATTACCAAATTTAGTGGTCAGATTAATCCGCAGTGCCTCGTTTTTGCCCGACCTTATATAGGTCGAAAACCGTCTTAAAATCGTTGTGATGGGCATAGTTCAATAATGGGGAGTTTTTACCCAAATTGAGCCGTATGTCAACGCCATTTGAGAATACCTACAATTTGTCAGTTTTACAACTTTCAAATTTAGAAAAAGCTGAGGAAATGATGTTGAAGAATGATCTCGGAAATGCCGAGCGATTATTGCTCGAAATGCTCGAATCTGATGCAGATTGTATCCCTGTGCTATCAAATCTTGGGCACCTGTATGGACGCTATTTGTCGGAGTTTGAAACCGCTGTGGAATACTATGACCGCGTGCTGGAGATAGAGCCAGACAATGCATGGGCAAGAGATTCTCGCAGAAGGTATCTTAGGTATATAGATTGATTAGCGAAAGTTCATTGAGCATCATTCATAGCGGCATATGATGGAATCATCACAGATTCTGATAGCTGGGGTCGGCAGTCTGGGCTGTTCGTGGGCTAAAGGGGCATGGTCAAAGTGTAACTCTGAAGCCGATGTGCTCCTAGTTGATGCTGACGACGATAGTTTTGCGGCTGTAGAATCGGGTCGTATATTGAGATTAGGCACCGTTGTTGACCAACTGGGATGCGCTGCACTGCCGCCACTCGCAGAGCAGCGAATGCGCAGTGTTTCTGCTGTGGTTCGCAAGATTATGGAGCCAGTAGAATTAGTAATCTTGCTCACAGGACTTGGTGGCGGCACAGGAACCGGTGCTGCACATGAATTTGCTAGGCAGGCCAGACTCTCAGGTGCCGTAGTCATTGCTGTTGCTGCCATGCCGTTTGAAATCCAACCTACTAGGCTAGAGATAGCAGAGGACGGATTTGAACGTTTGGATAAGTTTGCTCATGTGACAGTGCGCTTGTCGTTGGAACGGTTGGCTAGACAGGCTAGAGAGAAGGGCAGAACTTGGCAAATGGGGGCAGAATGGGTTGAGGACTTAGTTGATGGTTTGGTCCGAACATTGTTGCGGATGGGCCTAATTAACCTCGACTTGATGGATTTGCGGACCATTGTTGAACAAGATGGCAAGTCAACTCTATTGGTTGGTATGGGTGACGCAGACGCACCCGAACAAATCCTACATTCAGCGATGATGGCACCGTTAGCAGCACTAAATGTTGGTGGTGCAACAGGATGCTTGATTCAGATCGAGGGTGGCCTAGGTATGACATTGAGTCAGGTTGATTCAGTGGCTAGATTATTTACCGAGGCCTTAGATTCTGATGCCCAGGTAATCTTAGGTGCCCGAGTAAGTGAAGACTTACATAACAACATGCGTGTTGTTACCTTACTATCCGGGATAGTTGATGATTAGTCTAAATCAATCGGTTGGTCCCAGTCAACATCTGGAATCTCTTGTGGTTTTTGAGCATCCCAGTCTACATCAGAATCCTCCTGCCAGGACTCAGATTCTTTGGTCGGTGTATCTGAGGTTTTATCTGATGCTGGAAATGCATTATTATCGCCATCTACAACATTTTTTGTTGTTTCGTTTGATGTAAGTATCCTGTTTACCTCAACTATGGTATTGTCAGTGTTGATTATCCGAGTTAGAACTAAACGATGAGTGAAAATAACCGTGATCACCACCACACTGTGTCCAAAAACCATTACCGTTTTTATGTCATCAAAGAATGTTACCAGCATCGCAACACTACCTGCATATGCGTAACCAAATGCCAAGCCCCATGTCAGGGCATTTTCTTCGGTAATTAGTCTAAATTTACTTCGATATCCTTTTGATGTCATTGACCAAATGGCGACGAAGACAGTAAACACCATCAGTAAAATTTCCTCAAAAATTACTTGATACGTTGCAGGACTGAGGAAACTTTGGCGCCATATGGTAAGCAAATGCCAGACGATGAATACATGGCATGTTAGCGTCCATCGGCTGCTAAAACTTTGTAATTTGGGTTTCATCGAAGCCAACTTCTTTGGCGCCCACGAGTAAGCAACACTCATTCCAGTAACAGTTACAGCCAGCGCACAAAATGGAAGCGCAGAAATAGCGGATTTTGCCACTGAATTGTTTAAGTCATCTATCTGGTAAAATACAAATCCGAGAGTCATTGCTAAAATTGTGACAATCAAGCATGTTGTAACGATAGTAGTCTTCAAACTGGGAAATTTGTCTGTGTTTGCAGTTTTTTTGGCACTGCCTGCTGATGCCCACTTGGAGAATGAGGTGCCTTGAACCACAGACCAAGCAATAAATAACATCCCAAGGAATAGTGGGATGTATTGGTCTGTGTTGGCTATAATTCCGTCATTTCCAGTGATGCTGGCTGTGAACAGCCAAATGAACACAGAGAGAGAAAGTGGGAATAGACAAATCTTGAACTTTTTCAATTGCTTAGTAACAAAGTTTGTCACTCCATCATCTGCTGATGGATTGTAGGTGATCCACTCTCTAATTCTTGGATTGCTCGATAGTAGTGCGGTTAGGGAGTATGAAATTGCTAGACTGGTGAATGCTATGGAGCAGATCACCGTTAAAGAATCAAAACCAGATAAGATATAGAGCAGTGATGAAATCAAAGATATCAAGACAATATGAGGCATCGTTGATGGAGAAAGCAATGTCCTGACTAGAGCGAGCATAGATATGCTTTGAGATTCAAATTCTGATAAAATCTCAGCACTCTGGTTGTTGTCGTCTGATTGCTGAGTTTCCATAGTCGAACGGTTAACTCCAGCAAGCATGATGATTTGATGTTATCCAAAGAAATTAAGAGAAATCCTCGGTAACGTACGCCATGGCCAAACGTCTCTCAAAGGCACTCCGCGGGAAACGTCGTTGGATTGGTATAGTTATTCGGGAAGACATTGATGACCTGAACAAACTAGAAAATGCTGTCAAATTGATCGGAAAGGAGGTTGACACAAACAAACTACCAAGGATATTTGATTATCGACCCAGAAAATTATCCAACGGTCAAGCTACTGCTATATTACAAATCAGACTGGAAGACTCACAAAAATTGCGCTCCCTATTGGAAAATGAAACATCCATAATCAAGTGGGGGTTGATGAGCGTTACGAGTAGCGGTAAAATTAGGCTCGTGAGAGAACGGCTAAATTTGCTCAGTTGAGGAAGCATTCATTTGTATGCATCTTGGGGTTTGTCACATGGGGGCTGGCGGCAGTGCTGACGCAATGAAATTTAGTGATGTCCTCATTCTTGTCGGAATCGGCATTCTGTGCGCCGGATTTATTATGCACGGATGGGTAGAAAGCGTATCACTCGAAAGCGGAGAAAACGCACAGCCATATCAAAAACCAGTCCAACTTTTGAAAGGAGACGAGGTGGCAGTAGACATAACCTGCAGTAGCACTTCGGATTTTGGTTTTGGTCCTGAAGAAAAGTGCAAAGGTTTTGTAGTGATAACCAAGGACTCTGAAATCGTCCTCGAGTCTGAAGTTGATTTATCCCCGTCTGATAGTATTTCATTTGATTACAAATCAGATGAATATGATAGTTACCAAATTGAAGTATCATTAGAGGCGGGTGCGGTAGAAATTAACGCTGATGTAAAGCGGGTTTTCATGTTAGACTTCGTAGTATATCCAATCGGGGCGGCAATATTGCTTTATGGCTTGCAAAAGCGACGTATTGAATTAAGCGATCAATCAATCGATGCCGAGTTACAGTCATAAAAAATTCCACTGTAAATGATCACCTTCATCACATTGGAAATCAAACCCATCAGCGTCAGTCATTATTACTGATCCGTCGTTATTCATATGTTTGAAAGTGATGATATTATTTCTATAGAAAATAGGTTGACATGCGATAAATCCCTCTT
>TARA_B100000963_G_scaffold297892_1_pt1 | contig 16826 bp, 16 predicted proteins | sample TARA_B100000963 | Tara Oceans TARA_B100000963 (sample SAMEA2622097) | marine metagenome | biome: marine biome (ENVO:00000447); feature: surface water layer (ENVO:00002042); material: "saline water (ENVO:00002010), including plankton (ENVO:xxxxxxxx)" | depth 5 m | reverse complement strand
TAAAAGATCAAAAGTCAATCTGTCTTCAAGATCTATTTCTTCTAGATTGATTGCATCTAAATTTAGCTTTTCTCTTTTATTGTTAATAAGATCTAGTGCATCTTTTATAATGGTAAGGGTCCTTAACCCTAAAAAATCAAATTTTTGTAGACCAACTGATTCAATATCCTTCATATCGAATTGCGTTGCAAGGGTGTTTGTTGCCTCATCTAGATAAAGAGGAGAAAAATCATTTATCTCAGAGGGCGCGATAACTACTCCTGCTGCATGTTTTCCTACATTTCTAATAATGCCTTCAAGTTTCCTTGCCATATCAAATATTTCTTCTGCCTGTTCGTCAGTTTTCAATGCTCTTTTTAAATCGTTATTACCTAAGGCTTTTTCAAGAGTCATATCCGGAGAAAAAGGAATCATTTTTGCCAACCTGTCTGCTAGGCCGTAGGATTTTCCTTGCGCTCTTGCAACATCCCTAACTACTGCTCTGGCAGCCATAGTTCCAAAAGTACAAATTTGTGCTACAGCTTCTTTTCCATATTTATTTGTCACATAATCGATTACTTTGTCCCTTCCGTCTTTGCAAAAATCTATATCAAAATCAGGATTACTTATCCTATCTGGATTGAGAAATCTTTCAAAAAGCAAACCATACTTCAAGGGGTCTATACCTGTTATACCCAAACAATAAGCTACCAATGAGGCTGCTCCTGATCCTCTTCCTGGTCCAACAGGTACATTGTTTTCCTGAGCCCAATTAACAAAATCTGATACAACTAAGAAATAACCGGAATAACCCATTTTAGAAATTACATCCAATTCAAAATCAAGTCTGTCTGCATATTTAACCTTGTCATCATCAGAAAGATTTTTGATTTTTTCTTTAAGCTTATTTTTAGAAAGTTCAATTAGATGATCTGCAGCCGACTTGTTCAAGGGCGTTTCAAAATCAGGCAAAACATAAATACCGGTTTCTATCTCTAAATTACATTTTTTTGATAATTCATATGCATTAGATAAGACTTCTGGAATGTCTTGAAACTTTTCATACATTTCCTCAGGAGATAAAAAATATTGATTCTCAAAATAATTTCTTGTTCTTCTAGCATCGCTTAATACTTCTCCTTTTTGAATGCATACTCTTGTCTCGTGTGCCTCATAATCTTCTCTATCGATAAATCTGACCTCGTTTGATGCAATTACTGGTAAACCTAATTCTCCTGCATGCGAAAGAATGTATTCGTTGTATAAATCTTCTTGAGGCCTGTTGATTCTAGATATTTCTAGGATGAAATCTTCTTCAAATATTTTTTGAAAGTATTTAATTCTTTTTAAAAAAAGGTCATGATTGGTGTCTAATATGGCCTTTCCAATATGGCCTCTAAAACCGCCAGAGAGAGCTATGAGTCCATTAGAATTTTCAGTAAGCCATTCTGTTTCTATGACTGGAATACCTGATGACTTTCCAGCTATCTGAGATTTTGAAATAAGCTTTATTAAATTTTTATAACCAAGTTGGTTTTTTGCAATCAAAGTCAAATTAGCATGTTCATGATGAGATGAACTATCTCTAACATGATTAATTTCTGCCCCTGCAATAGGTTTTATACCTTTTGATCTCACTGACTTATAAAACTTTAAAAAACCAAAAAGGTTTGCAGAATCAGTAATAGCTAAACTTTCAAAGTTATATTCTTTTGCTTTTTCAGAGAGTTGGTCAATTTTTACAATGCTATCGACTATCGAGTATTCGGTATGAATATTTAAGTGTGTAAATTTTTTATCTAACATTTAAAACAGGCTTAAAACTCATTCTATGATATTTTGTAGGTCCTGATGATTTTAAAATATTTAAATGTTTTTTTGTTGGATATCCTTTATTTTTTTCTAAAGAAAAATCAGGAAATTCGCTGCTAAAGTCAATCATTAGATTATCTCTATAAACTTTTGCAACTATAGATGCAGCCATCACTTCAGGTATTTTTTCATCTGCCTTGATAATAGCTTGGGATGGAAAAATTACTTTAGGCAAATCAATCCCATCTACAATTACCTCTATATTCTGTTCGTTCAAGCCTAGAATTGCTCTCTCCATTGCAAGCAAGCTAGCTTCCTTAATATTCAAAGAATCTATTTCCTCTGCAGATGCTTCTCCGATAGAAACCTTAGATGCGTTTTTTTTAATGTCCATACCTATCATCAACCTTTTTTTTTCAGAAAGTTTTTTTGAATCTTTTATTTCAAAGTTTTGATATTTTCCTAAAATAACAGCTGCAGCAACTACAGGTCCAAAAATACAACCTCTTCCTACCTCATCTACTCCAGCAAGAAAAGGTTTCATTTGGAATAGATTTCTTGAATTGCTTTTGTAAATTTATTTGATTCTGAAACTAAAAGACTTTGTTTTATTGAGCGAAGTTTTTCCGAAATATTTTTTTTATTTTTTAAGCTTAGAATAACTTTTTCGTAAATTTGTTCACCGGTAACTTGACTTTGTCTTAGTTCGTAAATTATTTTTTCTTGAGAAAGAATATTAGGCAGAGCTATATATTTTGTTTTTAAGAAAAAATTAGAAAGTATAAAGTTACTCAAAAAATTACTTTTGTAAATTACAACCATCGGTTTAGCCAAGATGCCAGCTTCTAAAGTAGCTGTTCCCGAAGCTACCACAGCTAAATCACATACAGATAAAACCTTTTGAGAAGAATCAAAGATTACTTTTATATTTCTCGACAGCTTTTCCAATTGCCCGTGAAGATCAGATTTTTTATTCAAAGCCAGTACAATTTCGGCATCTGGATTCTCCTTTTTATATTTTTTTATAAAATCTGATAAAGGCTTATCATGGTGTTTGATTTCTGATTTTCTGCTTCCTGGAAGAATAGCAATTATTTCCTTATTTGAAGATATACCTAAGTCTCTTTTTAATTTTATATCGTCTATATCTCCAGATAAAATTTTTGCAAGTGGGTGCCCAACATAAGAAAAATTTACACCATGTTTTTTTAACAGATCAGATTCAAACGGAAATAAAGAAAATATTTTATGATATAAACTATTGAATTTATAAACTCTGCCATATCGCCATGCCCAAAACTGAGGACATACATATTGTACCGTTTTAATGTCTGTATCTTTTCTAAGAGCTTTGCAAATTCCACTGTTAAAAGATGGACTGTCTATTCCAATGAAAATATCAGGATTTTCTTTCTTTATATAATTAATAAAATTTTTTCTTATTTTTAGAATTTTGTTCAAATTCATCAAAGGATCAACTAAGCCCATGTAGGAAATTTCTTTTATTGGAAAAAAGCTCTTAAGTCCTTGGCTTTCCATTAAAGAACCTCCAACACCAATTAATTCAATGTTTTTGTTGTTTTTATTTAGATCGTCAAGAAGTTCATAACCCAGAGCATCTCCAGATTTTTCACCTGCACAAACTGCGATTTTCAAAAATAATACTCCTAGCGAACTATACTTCTTTCTGAATTAGAAATACTTTTTATAAAAAGATCCATTTCTTTAATGTCTTGAAATCTCGAAATAATCTCTTTTTTTGCGTCATTAAATTTATTTTTCCTTAAATAAAGAATCTTATATGATTCTTTTAATGCTTCACTCACTTCTTTTGACAATCCTTGTCTTTGAATGCCAACAGTATTCAAGCCTCTTGGAATAGCAGGGTTGCCGCTAACTCTCACATACGCTGGAACATCTTTGGTAATTATTGTTCCTAAAGCGCTAAAACTGTAACTTCCTATGTGACAGAATTGATGAACTAAAGTGAATCCGCTCAATCTTGCCCCCTTCCCAACTTTTACTGCTCCTGCAATGCCAGCATTGTTTGTCATGACAATATCATCTTCTAAAATAGAGTCGTGAGCTACATGGGTGTAAGCCATAAAAAGATTATTACTACCTATAACTGTTTTACCGCCTTCTTGGATCGTTCCTCTATTAATTGTAGAACCTTCTCTAATTTCATTATTGTTTCCAATTTCTAAGAATGTTTCTTCGCCTTTATATTTTAAATCTTGGGGGTCTCCTCCAATACTTGCAAAAGGATATATTAAATTTTCTTTTCCAATTACAGTATTCTTGTGAATGAATGCATTACCTTCTACAACAGTTCCTTTGAGAATTTTTACGTTTGGTCCTATTACTGTATTTGGGCCGATTAAAACATCATCATCAATTTCAGCTGATGAATCTATTTGCGCTGAGGAATGGATCATTTAGGACGATCTGCACAAAGAACTATTGCAGAACATATGAATTTATCTTCGACGGAAGCTTTACAATCAAATTTCCAAATACCAGCCTTCTCAGAAATCTTTGTAGATTCTAGAGTCAATTTATCTCCTGGTATGACAGGATTTTTAAAGCGTAATTTATCAGCTCCAACAAAATAATACATAGAGCCTTCTTCTGGAGTCTTATTCATAGAGACGAAACCCAAAATTCCTGAAGCCTGAGCTAGAGCTTCGAGAATTAACACTCCAGGCATCACTGATCTATTTGGAAAATGACCAGTAAAAAAAGGTTCGCTGTTTGTTATGTTCTTATAAGCTTTAATGTACTTGTGCTCATCTAATTCTTCGACTCTATCTACCAATAAAAAAGGGTATCTATGTGGAAGTAAGGTTTTTATTTTCTCTATGTCAATCATCAAATTGCTTTTTTTGAATTGTAATATGTTTCAACCACTTTGAGTGTTCTAAAACAACAGAGCCGCCTGAATAGATTCCTGATTTTTTTATTGACTGGCTAACATAAGTCATAGGATTTATTCGAACATTTCCTTCTATTTCTATATTATCAACTATTCCGCAACCTCCCCCAATCAAGCAATCCTCTCCAACTTTTGTGCTGCCGGCTATGGCAGTTTTTGCGCCTATTATTGTGTTTTTTCCGATATTGCAGTTATGAGCAATGTGAACCTGATTATCTAATTTCACGCCACTATTTAAAACCGTTTTGCCTAATGAGCCTCTGTCTATTGTACAAGCAGCGCCAATTTCTACATTGTTAGCCAGTATAAGATTTCCCAAGTGCTCAATTTTTTCCCAAGAATCATTATTTTTAGAAAAACCTAAGCCGTCAGAACCCAAAACAGAATTTGCATGAATTATGTTTTTTTTACCTAAAATTGTTGATGAATATATGGTTACATTCGGATAAATATAACTTTCCTCGCCTATCTCTACATTGTTTCCAACAAAACAACCTGGGCCAATTATTACCCCTTTACCAATTTTTACATTCTGACCAATGTAAACATTTTTGCCAATTTGAATATCTTCTGAGGTTGTAAAGTCTTTAGATGAGTCATCAATATGCCTCTCTCTAACGTCTTTAGCAAAGAGTTTTGTTAATCTAGCGTAGGATAAATGTGGGTCGTCTACAACAATACAATTCTTTTCACATTTTTCTTTTATATCGGGGGAAATAAGAACTGCCGAAGCTGAAGAACTATCCAATTCTTTTAAAAATTTTCTGTTGTAGATAAAAGAAATTGATCCCTCTTTGGCCTCTTTGAGAGTATTCAACTCGTAGACAATAATGGAGGGATCTCCAAAAATTTTACCTCCTAAATAATCAGCTATTTCTGATAACTTGTATTTTTTTTTGACAAGCTTAGTTATTTCTTTTGTTCCTTATTTATGAGGTCTACTACCTCGGGAGTTAAATTTATTTTTTCGTCACTTCTATCGAATGCTAATAGAGCCTGTGCATTCAAAAGCATTTTAATTTTTTTTGCCTTAATTAGTTCATTTACAACTTTTTGAACGACCTCAGCCTGATCTGCTTGAAGTTTCTGTGTAACTTCTTGCTCTTTAGCTTGAATTTGTTGAGTTAAAAGCTGGATACTTTGAAATAAGGTTTGAACTTTTTTAATAATATCCTCTTTTTCAGAATCTGATAAAGTAGATTCTTCTTTTTTCAGTTTCTCAGCAAGTTTAAGTCTCTCACCATCTTTATCAGCTGCCTCATCAGTTAAATCTTTATAATCCTCTGAATCTCTTAAATCATCAATTCTTTCTCTAGCGAGGTCAGTACCTAAAAAAATTGCATTGTAGTCAATTACTGCTATTCCTTCTAAAGAAAATAATAAATTTCCGAAAAATAGCCCAAAGACTAAAAGCGATACGATTTTGATTTTTTTCATATTAACTCCCTATATTAAAGATCATTTTAATTCAAAAAGTAATGAAGTTTACCCTTTTGAAAGAGAAAATTCTTATTTTTTTAGAATTGAGTGCCTATTTCAAATTGAAAGCTTTCTGTTCGATCATCTGGAGTGTCATTGAAAACATTTGCTAGTGCAAAAGATAAAGGACCGAGAGCTGTGATCCACGTAAATCCGATACCTATGGAGTATCTAAGCTCTGATAAATCAAATTCATAACAGTTCACTTCATAGGAACGACACCCATCGCTGAATACATTTCCATAATCTAGGAATACTGATGCCCTCATGGATCTTGGATCGGGAACAAAATTTAACGGCACAATTAAATCTAAACCTCCAGCGATGCTGTAAGGTCCTCCAACAGGCCTCTGATATCTCGGTGTAAATCCTGAGTCATAAACTGCTTTTGGGCCTAAGTAATTTTGTTTAAACCCTCTGACAGAACGCATACCGCCTGCATAAAAATGCTGATATGGCGGTGCAGTCTCTGTGTCCCCATACGAGAATAAAATTCCAATATTAGATCTAAATCCAAATACAAAGCCTCTGGATAAAGGCCTAAATATCTTTAGGTTATGGGAGAATCTTCCAAAATTTAAGTTACTTCCTGGAAGAGTTACACTTAATGATATTGCATTACTCGATCCGTTTGTAGGAAAAACTCCCCTATCTAATGTAAATCTAGACCAGGATACTAATCCACTATAAGTGTTGAAATCAGAACCTTCGGAATTGTAAAAATCTGTCAATTGTCTTGAACTAAAAAAGTTTGTTGCCAATTTAGTCTGGTCAACGGAAAGAGATAACCCGAGATTCTCTATTTCAGAAATTGGCAATTGAAATTTTACACTTCCGCCAAAAGAATCTGTATTGTAAGCAGCAATATTAAAGTTTCCATAATCTGTTTTTCTATAATAAGCTCCATATCCCAATCCGATGCCATCTATAGTGAAATAGGGATCAAAAAAATTAAAGGAAATATCTTGTCGCCATTCGCTATAGTTAATTCCAACAGACAACGAATTACCTGTTCCAAAAGCATTTTTTTCGGAATAGTTAGCTCCAAGACTTAATCCATATGCACCATATCCCAAAGAGCCTCCTATAGAACCTGAGTATTGCTCTTCAACATTAAAAATAATATCAATTTCATCTGAAGAACCTGGAACGGCTTTTTTTTCGTAATCTACTGATTTGAAGAACCCGAGTCGATTTAATCTCAGTTTTGAGGTTTCAATCAAGGTATTCGAGGCCCAACTCTTTTCCATTTGCCTCATCTCTCTTCTTAAAACTACATCATGGGTCCTTTCATTTCCTTGAAATATGATTCTATTGACCATAGTTCTTTGGCCTTTATCTACAAATAGAGTTAACTTAACAGTTTTGTTTTCATCGTCTATTTCTCTTGAGGTATTAACTTCAGTTGTTGTGTACCCAAGAGACTCTAAAAAGGATTTAATCCTATCTTCAGAAATTTTTACTAAAGAATCTATATAAATTTCGTTTGTAGGAATTACTATAAGGGTAGCCAGCAATTCCTCGCCTGTATCTAGATCACCTGCTAATCTCACTTCGCTTACTTTAAAAATTTCGCCTTCGTCAACAGTTATTGTAAGAAAGATATCTTTTTTATTTTTTGAAATAGAAACATTAGAAGATAAAACTTCAAATTTTAAATATCCCTTATTTTTGTAAAGCGATTCAAGTGTTTCTAAGTCTCCTTTTAGATTTTCTTTGGAGTAACCTGATCCTCTACCGAATACTGAGAGCCAATTTTTTTCTTTTAATTTAAATTCTTCTAAAATTTCTTTATCCGATAATACTGTATTGCCAACAATATTTATCTTTCTTAATGATGCTGACGCTCCTTCATCAATATTTACTGATAATTTAATTCTATTTTTTGGTAAGTCTTCGGCGACAACATCCACCTTAGAAGAATATTTTCCTTGAGAAGAATATTGCCTTTCAAGCTCAATGCTTAAATTTTCAAAAACTGCTCTTTTATAAAGAGCGCCAACAAATATTCCAGAATTCCTTAAGCCATCTAGAAGAGCATCTGTTTGAATAGCTTTATTTCCTTCGATGACTATTTCATCGATAGTTGGTCTTTCTTTAAGATTTATCAATAAAGCATTGCCATCTCTACCAAGATTTACATCGTCGAACTTTCCTGTTTTAAAAATAGAAACAGCAATTTCTTTATAAAGACTTTGCGTAATTATGTCCCCTATGCCAACCGGCATAACAGCGAAAACACTTCCAGCTGAAACTCTCTGTAAACCAGTTATTCTTATGTCTTCTAAAACCCAAGATTCTTCTTGCGTATAAAAAATATTAGAAAAAGAAATTAAAAGAAAAATTAAAATTTTTGCCTTCATATTTAGAGAATAATTCTAAAGATATCATTAAAGAAAACGAACACAAAAAGGAAGATAAGAAACATGCCTCCAAGCTTATAAAAGATGTCGAGGAGTTTTACCGGTAATTCTCTTCCAATTATTCTTTCAATAGTTAGGATCAGAGCCTGTCCTCCGTCTAAAACTGGCAAAGGAAATAAGTTTACAAGGCCCAAACTTATACTTATGAATGCCAATAAGTAGATAAAAGAGTAAATCCCCCCATAAATGATCGATTCACCTGCATACTGACCTATCATTACTGGGCCTCCAAGATTTTTAGAAGAGATTTGCCCAAGTATTATTTTTTTTATGAAAATTAAAGAATTTTCAATTACCAAATAAGTTTGGTTAATTGAGTTTTGAAAAGACCTCATCACTCCAAAACGTATTATTTTTTTTGCATCGGAGCTAAGAATAAAAGCTGAGCTTACTCCAATCTGCCAATTCAAGACATCTTCAGATAATCTAGGTTTTATATTAAAAGTTCTTAGAAGCTCTTCTCTTTCTATAAGAACTGAGATTTCATTTCCTTCTTCGTTATTCACAATATCTCTTATTTCTGACCAATCTTTGATGTTTTTTTCATTTATTTTGATAATTTTATCTCCAGCTAGTAGACCTGCCTCCTCTGCAGGACTAGAGGAAAGAACATCTCCTATTACTGGTTCAATGGGCGGAACAATACCAAGAGAAAACATTAAATTTTCTGGCTCCTCTTTACTTAGCCACTCCAAAATTTTTATATCGCGAGAAATAACATCTATGCCTCTCAAAATTTTAATTTTTAAAGATCCTGAGTCTCCTAGGCGTTTTGAAAGTATTAATTGAGCATCAGAATAGGAAGAAATTTCGTTACCATCGATGTCTAAAATTAAATCTTTCTTTTGTAATCCCGAGGATTCGGCCAATGAATTCGGGATTATGTCTCCGATGATTGGTGTTACCTTATTAACTCCATATAGATTGATAGCGAAAAGTATAAATAAAGCCAGTAAAAAATTAAAAAGGGGACCACCTAAAATGATTAAAATTTTTTGATAATATTTTTTTGACTCAAAAGAATCAGCTTCGTTTTCGACTGATGAAATTTCTTTGCTATTCATTTGAACATATCCTCCAAAAGGGAGAATTCTTAAGTTGAAAACTGTATTGGATTTTGTCGTCCAACTGCTAATGGACTTTCCAAATCCTATTGAAAAATCTAAAACTCTTACACCAAATAATCTAGCAAAGGAAAAATGACCTAACTCATGAATAAATACAATAATCGAAATAAGTATTAAGAAAGAAAAAATGTAAATTAAATAAATCATTTTAAAAACGAATTGAGATTTTTAGAGGTAATTTCTTTGATTTCATTATTAAAATTTAAAACAGAATTCAATGATACAGACTTTAACTTCAAATTGTTTTTAACAGCATAATTAAGAGTTTTTGAAATAACCTTAAATATATCTTCGAAATGAATTTCACTATCCATAAAACTTTGGACGGCAATTTCATTTGCTGCATTCAATACGATTGGCATTCCTTGACCATGATTTATTGCGAAATATGCAAAATCAATTGATGGGAACTTATTCTTGTTTATCTTTTTAAATGTTAATTTTGATAGCTTTTGAATATCAATTTTATTCGTCTTATTGTTCATAGTTTCAGGAAACCCCAACCCATACAAGATTGGAATTTTCATATCAGGTTTTGCCATAGATGCTAAAACAGTCCCATCAGTAAGTTCCACTAAAGAATGAACAATTCCTTCGGGATGAATAATTGCATCAATTTTTTTTTGGTCTATTTCAAATAAATATTTAGCTTCTATTATTTCTAGAGCCTTATTCATTAAAGTTGATGAGTCAATGGATATTTTTTTTCCCATCTTCCAAATTGGGTGTTTAAGAGCATCTCTCAAAGAAATATTTTTAAATTTTGATTTTGGAAGGGAATTAAAAGGGCCTCCTGAACAAGTAAGGGTAATTTTGGATACCTTTTGAATATCTCTGTTATTTATAGATTGATGAATTGAGCAATGCTCTGAATCAATAGGTATTATTGTTGAGTTACTTTTTTTTGCAAGATTAATCAAAAATTCGCCTGCCATAACTAATGGCTCTTTATTTGCTACTAACACTTTTTTTCCAGAAATTATTGAATGATAGGTGAGTTCTAACCCTTCTGATCCTGATATAGCTGCAATTACTGTATCGACTTCTGAGCTTGAAATAAGCTCATAAAGAGCTTCTTTTGATATTTTTTTATTTGAATAATTTTTATTTTTTGGATTTTCTAAGTATGTTTTTGCATTTTTGAATTTATTTGATTGTTCACGTATTAATTTTTCGTTTGAAAAGGCTACCAGACCAAGAACATCAAACAATTTCTTATTTTGACTAATAATCTTTAGGGAAGATCTTCCTACAGAGCCGGTTGAGCCCAAAATTATAATCTTTTGCATTAGATCAAACTGTTTATAAAAAGAAATACAGGGATGCAGATTAAGTGGCTGTCTAATCTATCAAGGAATCCGCCATGTCCTGGTAATAAATCTCCAAAATCTTTGATTTCTAATAATCTTTTAGTTTTGCTTGCAATTAAATCTCCTATAACGCTCATCATGGAACAAGCAACTAGCGCAGAAAAAGTGAGGATGTATCCAAATGAGATTAACATGGGCTTTATTTCTATAAACTGAAAAAGGATGTTAATGATTTTAAATTCAAATTGAGCAAGATAAGAAATTAATAAAATAAAAGTAGCTGGGAAGAAAATTCCAGATATAAAGCCTTCTAAAGTTTTATTTGGGCTTATATCGGGAAAAATTATTTTTTTTCCAAACAGTTTTCCCATGCTTAAAGCTGACACATCAGCTATGACTGAAATTAAAAGAGCAGTAAAAAATAAATTTCGAGAAAAAATTTCTGTAATTGGATAAACCAAAGCAAGGTTTAATAAAATAAATAATAGAGTTATTCCAGAAAATAAATTTAATTTAACTTTTAGCCTTAAAAGCTCATATAAAGAAAATAAAAGTATTGAAACTAGAATAATTGCAAAAAAAAGATTGTTTGTATAAAACACAAAAAGCAAAACAAGAATCCCAAGAAATAATCCGGTAAAAAGCCGCTTCATGATTTAGCCTGATTGCACTCCAAATTTTCTTTTTCTTTTAAAGAAATCTTCACAAGCTTCCTTCAAGTCCTTTTTATCAAAATCAGGCCAAAATTTATCGGAAAAATAAAGCTCTGAATAAGAAGATTGCCAGAGATAAAAATTACTTAGTCTCTTTTCACCCCCCGAACGTATTATCAGATCTGGTTCTGGAAAATTTCTTGTTTCAAGGTTTTTCTCTAGATCATTTTCAGAAAACTCTTTTATTTTGTTTTTCGAAATTGTTTTATTTATAGAATTAATGATGTCCCACTTGCCGCCATAACTTGCAGCAATGATTAAATTTAACTGAGGACTATATTTTTTTGTCTCATGAGTAGATTTTTTTATCCTTTCTATTAATCTTTTATTGAATCTGGATAAATCTCCGATAAAATTTAATTTTACTTTTTCTTCAATAAGTTTAGGAGTTTGCTCTTCTAAAGCATCAAAAAAAAGTGATATGAGATCATTTACTTCCGCCGTATCTCTTAACCAATTTTCGGTACTGAATGCAAATAAAGTTAGGTAACTAATTTTATTTTCTAAGGCAAACTCTATAGCAACTCTTGCTTTTTTAACTCCTTCCTTATGACCTTCTCTGGAAGAGACCCCTTTAATTTTTGCCCATCTGTTATTTCCATCCATGATAATAGAAACATGGTTAAGGCTTTGTTTCATAATTAAATTTCTAAAAGATCAGATTCTTTTTTTTCGAGAATTTCTTCAATTTTCTGAATAAAAATATCAGTAATTTTTTGTATGAGCTCTTCGCCCCTTCTTAAGTCGTCTTGAGAAATTTCTTTTTCATTGCAAAATTCTTTCAACATAGCATTTGCATCCCTCCTTTGATTTCTGATCGCAACTTTAGAATTTTCGGCTTCTGATTTGGCAACTTTAATTAAATCTCTTCTAGTTTCTTCAGTGAGCTCTGGGACAATTACTCTTATTACATCTCCTGTAGTTGCTGGTTGAAGTCCAATATCGGATGATTGAATTGCCCTTTCTATATTTTGAACTTGATCTTTTTCCCAAGGAACAATTGTTAATGTTCTGGCATCTTCAACAGAGATATTGCTCATCTGGTTAATGGGTGTATTGGATCCATAGTATTCAACTTCCACAGACTCTAGTAAAGAGGGGTTTGCTCTACCAGTTCTTATTCTCAAAAGTTTTTTTTCCAAAGAAGAAATAGTTTTATTCATTTGCTCTTCAGTCTCTATTTTTGTTTCTTCTATCATTTTAATTATGTAAAAATGTGGCTATCTTTTATATGGTTAATTCTAAAAAAACTCTTTTAAAAGAAAACATTATTCAGCTTTCAAGTTGAGATTGAACTTCTTCAGCAAAATCCTTTTTTTCAACTTCAATTCCTTCTCCAACTTCCAGTCTTACAAATGAAGATATTTTTGCGTTGGACTCTGATAGAAAAACCTCAACAGTTTTAGAAGGGTCTTTGACAAATGGTTGTTTAAGCAAACTTACATCAGCAAGTTGTTTATTCAACTTACCTTCTATCATTTTTTCTCTGATTTCTTCAGGCTTATTCTCTTTTTCTACTTGAGACTTAAAGATTTCTCTCTCAGAATTTATATAAGATTCATCTAAATCTCCTGGGGATATCACTAAAGGATTAGTTGCTGCAATATGCATGGCTATCTCTTTTGCAATTTCCTTACCTCCCTCTTGAAGAGAAACACCGGCGGCAATTTTATTATTAGAATGTATATATGATTCTAAAGTTTCTCCAGAAACTTTTTCTATTTTTCTGATTATTATGTTTTCCCCAATTTTCTGAACTAAGGACATTCTTTGCTCTTCCATTGATTTAGAGACCTCATTCAATAGATTTTCTTTTGATGAAAGTTCAATAGCTGTATTTAGAGTTTCATTACAAAAGCTTATGAAGTTTTCATCTTTTGCAACAAAATCTGTTTCGCAATTAACTTCAACAAAAATAATCTCTTTTTCGGATAGCTTTGAGAGAATAACCCCTTCAACAGCAGTTCTTGAAGCTTTCTTTTCTGCTTTTAAAGCACTACTTTTTCTGAGATTTTTAATTGCATCATCTAGGTTGCCATTTGCTTCTTGAAGAGCTTTTTTACATTCCATCATACCCAAACCAGTTTTTTCTCTTAGCTCTTTTACATCTTGTGCTTTTATTGTCATCTATAACTCCTCAGCATTATCATGGGTTTTATCTTTATCTGAATTTTTAGATGGAATATCTTCTTCAGGGAGAGTTTTCTTTACAACGACAGGTCCATCTTTAGAAGTTCTTTGTGCTCCTGACATTTCAGAACCTTCAATACATGCATTAGAAATAATTCTAGAAATTAAAGAAATAGATCTTATAGCGTCATCATTCCCAGGGATAATATAATCTACATCATCGGGATTTGAGTTGGTGTCAACAATTCCTATTATTGGAATACCCATTTTTTTAGCCTCTGCTATAGCGATTTTCTCGTTTTCTACGTCAACGACAAAAAGTGCTTCCGGAAGACCTCCGATATTTTTTATACCTCCAATTGACCTGTCTAACTTTTCCATTTCTCTTTTGATTCCTAACACCTCTTTTTTTGTTAGATCTTCAAATTTACCTTCCTCTTCTTGAGTATTTAAAATTTCTAATCTTCTTATCGATGATCTAACAGTTTTGTAGTTTGTTAACATGCCACCAAGCCATCTATAGTTAATGAATGGCATATTGCATCTTTCGGCTTCTTCTTTGATGACCCTCCTAGCAGCTCTTTTAGTTCCAACAAAAAGAATTCGGTTGTTCGATGCGGAAAGTTTTTTACAAAAATCAACGGCTGGGGATAAGCACTCTAAAGTTTTTTCTAGGTTTATAATGTGAACCTTATTTCTGTCTCCAAAAATGTATTCTTCCATTTTTGGGTTCCAAAACCTTGTTTGGTGACCGAAGTGGACTCCGGCTTTTAACATTTGTTCTATGGATACATCCATAAATTGCTCCTTTTCTTGTAGCCCTTAGGCTGGGTTTTTCCTCCTCGCGGCTAAGTATTAAACTGAAATTGAGCAATTTCAGCACCCTAATACTCTATCCAAACGAGTGTGTTTTTTTATCTGTTTTTCGCAGAACGCGAATTAGAACACACTAAGAAACGATAATAAAGAGATTATGTTAACCTTTTAAAAGATCAGCCATTGAATAGATACCAGGATTTTTATCTTTTACAGAAATGGCTAGGTTTATTCCCTCTCCAAATATATCTCTGCTCAGAGCATTATGAGAGACTATAAATTCTTCATTTTTAAATGTGAAAATAACTTCATGCTTTCCTACCGATGACTTATCTCTTATTGACTCTATTTCAATTCCTAAAGAATTTATATCTTTCTGAATAAAATCTTTCAAGTCAAGAGCAGTTCCGGATGGAGCATCTTTTTTTTTGTCATGATGTATCTCACGAATCTTAATTTTTAAATCAGAAGCTAAAGAATCGTCAGTTAGAGCATTCACATTATAAATTTTTTTCTTAACTAGTTGGATCATTGGCATCAGTAACTCTTGTTTAAAAAATGCTATACCTTCACTTAAATTAGGGGCTTTCAAAACAGCAACTTCTTTTGCTAATTTCTCTAGTTTTTCTATCTGCTTTTGTTGATGTCCAGTTGAAGCAAGTACCAAGGGAGTTTTGTTTTCGAAACAAAAATCATAAACATTATCAAAATTCTCAGAATAAGAGGCATCGATAACTAAAGGATCATTTGCGACTTCAAAATTAACTTCTGACAAAGAAGAAATCAACGGCTCTTGGATATCATCAATTATCTTTCCAAGAAGAGGATTATCTTTTGAACAGATTCCATACGTAACATGATTATACTTGGAAATTGATTTGCCTAATTTCCCAGTAGCTCCAACTAAAATTAATTTTGTCAATTTAGCTGGAGAAATAATAGGTGTCATAAATTTTTAAAAAAGTCTTTAGCAGAGTTAATCCAGGAATTCATCAATGGAGAGTTTTCTTTATGAGACATATTGGCTTTAAAATCGTTCAGTAAATCTTTTTGTTTTGGATTTAAGTTTACTGGAACTTCTACAATAACCCTAACTAAGATATCTCCTACTCTCCCACCTCTTAAAGGTTTAATTCCTTTGCCATTAAGTCTAAAAATTTTATGACTTTGGGTTCCTGATGGAATTTTTATCTTTGCTTTTCCAACTAAAGTAGGAACTTCTATTGATCCACCCAGAGCAGCATCTACAAAATCTAAGGGAACTTCACAATAAAGATGTCTCCCGTCTCTTTCAAAGATTGAATGTTTTTTTACATTCAGAGAGATATAAAGATCTCCTCGGTTACCGCCCCTACCGTGATCACCTTCTCCAGATAATCTAATTCTGTCTCCATCATCAACACCAGCCGGAACTTTCACAGAAAGCTTCTTATTCTTGTTGACATAACCATTTCCATTACAATTGGAGCAACCGGAATCATGAATTTCCCCTTCTCCTCGACAATGAGGGCAGGTTTGTTGCATAGAAAAAAAGCCCTGTTGCTGTCGAATAATGCCTGCTCCACCACAATAAGAACAACGGTTCCATAATCCTTTACATCTCTCTTTTGAGGGAATTTCTATATTCATGGATTTCCCAAACACCGCATCTTCAAGAGAAATTTCTAAGCTGTAACTTAAATCCGAACCCCTTGAAGAAGCTCTGCTGCCTGATGATCCTCCAAAAATATCTGAAAAAATATCACCAAAGATATCACTAAAGGCATCTGCAGCTCCTTGAGAACTTGAAAATGAAGAACTTACACCATCATGACCAAAGTTATCGTAAGTTTGTCTTTTTTGGTCATCAGACAGAATCTCGTAAGCTTCCGACAACTCCTTAAACTTTTCCGCTGCCTGAGTGTCATCTGGATTTCTATCCGGATGATATTTCATTGCCAATTTTCGATAAGCTTTTTTAAGTTCGTCCTTTCTTGCAGATTTATTTACGCCTAAGACATCATAATAATCTCTCTTGCTCATGATGTTTTAGAGATGTCTTAACTTTTCTCTTCTTTTACTTCTTCAAAGTCGGCGTCGACAACATCATCAGATGAAGTATT